>OGHI01000054.1_pt1 | contig 108921 bp, 141 predicted proteins | sample 1571501 | NCBI WGS metagenome assembly OGHI01 (sample SAMEA2581962, study PRJEB24529) | metagenome | biome: Human gut stool | place: China | collected 2011
AAGCAAGAAGAAAGAAAATTTTGAAATTGACCAGAGGTTACTTTGGTGCAAGAAAAAATGTATGGACCGTAGCTAAAAACACTTGGGAAAAGGGTTTGACTTATGCGTTCCGTGACCGTAGAAACAAGAAGAGAAACTTCCGTGCTCTTTGGATACAGCGTATCAACGCTGCTGCACGTCTGGAAGGAATGTCATATTCTAAACTGATGGGTGGTCTGCACAAAGCCGGTATTGAAATTAACCGTAAGGTTTTGGCTGACTTAGCTGTTAACCATCCGGAGGCTTTCAAGGCTGTGGTTGCTAAGGCTAAAGTTGCTTAAGTTTCAACAGTTTTAAGATTTAGAAAATGCCGGGTACAATAATGTATCCGGCATTTTTCGTCTTAAAGACTAAGTTTACATTTCAAAAAATAGTCTAAGAAAGAAACAAAATTTCGCTTTTCCTTGTTTATCTCACAAAAACTATCTATATTTGTTGTAGTAAAATATTAGCCGCATTGATTGGATCGGGAAACTCATCAATTAAACTGAAAACCGAGACAAGCTTCGCTTCTCAATGGCGGGCCACATCCTTCGGGATAACTTTATAGTCGGTGGATTACAAAGAGGACGGGCACTCAAATCATGTCATTCGGAGTTTCATCACATCATCGGTGCGGCTTTTTAAATAAAAGGAAGAGGGCGGTAATCATCTAAAGACTACCGTCCTTTTTTTATGCTGTTTTCTTTAATACATATACATTATAGTTATGATATTCTATTTTTCAGGAACTGGAAATTCTAAATGGATTGCGGAGCAGATCGCTAAGGCACAAAACGAAGTGCTTGTTTTTATGCCGAATGCCATCAGAGACGGAATAGAAGAGTTTGTGTTGGCGGATGATGAAAAAGTAGGTTTTGTTTTCCCTGTTTATTCATGGGGACCTCCGTTGAGCGTATTGCGGTTCTTGGATTGGATTACTTTATCTAATTATCATTCCCAATACGTCTTTTTTGTCTGTTCCTGCGGAGATGATACAGGGCTGACGGAAGAACTCTTTCGCCGGGCATTGTCTCGTAAAGGAATGGAGTGTAATGCCGGTTTTTCAGTGGCTATGCCTAATAATTATGTTTTGCTTCCCGGATTTGATGTGGATAAGAAGGAACTGGAGAAAAAGAAGTTGGATGAAGCAGTTGGCAGGGTAGAAGAGATTAATGATTCGATAACCGGAAAGAAAATAGGTTTTCATTGTAATGAGGGAAGTTTTCCATGGTTTAAAACCAAAGTACTCAATCCGCTCTTTAATCGTTTTATGACCTCGGCAAAACCATTTTACGCCACTGATGATTGTATCGGGTGTAAACGTTGTGAAAGGATATGTCCGGTTGGGAACGTGGTGATGATAGGGTGGAGGCCTGTGTGGGGAATGGATTGTACATCCTGCCTGGCTTGTTATCATGTTTGTCCGAAGCATGCTGTGCAGTACGGAAGAAGGACTAAACGTAAAGGACAGTATTTAAATCCCAATGTGAGTATTTCACATGAGGCGGGCGCCCAATAGTAATAAGCGTATTGATAAGTGAAAAAACCTTTGTATGATCTGTTTAGAGAAAATACAAAGGTTTCTTAGGATAGTTAATCTTTTATTGTAATCCGGCAATTGGATAAATCTTCGATGATGGCAAGAGACTCTACTCTTACTCCTCTTTCTTCAAGTGTTTTACGCCCATTTTGAAATGCTTTTTCAATGATGAATCCCATTCCAACCAGATTTGCACCGGACTGTTTGATCAAATCAATGACACCTAAAGCGGCGTTTCCATAAGCTAAAAAATCATCGACGAATAATACGTTGTCTTTCGGAGTGAGGAAGTCGGAACTGATGACTACTTCATAATCACGGTCTTTGGTGAAAGAGTGTACTGTGGTACTTAGCGCATTCTGAATTGTTCTGGGCGATTTTTTTTTGGCAAAAACGACCGGCAAGTCCATTAAATATCCCGTCATTATGGCCGGAGCTATTCCGCTGGCTTCAATGGTCATGATCTTATTGACGTTTGTCCCTGCAAAGAGACGTACGAATTCTACGCCAATTGACTTCATTAGCACTGGGTCCATCTGGTGGTTGATGAAACTGTCTACTTTGAGAATTCCCCCCTCATAACATTTTCCGTCCTGTAGGATTCTTTTTTTTAATAATTGCATGATTTATAATGATAAATTTAATGTGCCCAATATACCAATGTATTTATGAATGGTGTACATTGGTATATTTAGGTTCATTGAATGATTATTTATTGTTTCTCAGATCTTTTACTCTGACAGCTTTGCCTTCGCTCTGAGGTAAAGAGCCTTTTTTTACCAACTTGAGTTTAGGCGTAACAAGTATCTCGTCTTTTAGCTGGCGGGTAATGTCTTTGCGTATCTTTTCCAGTTCGATATAATTGTCGGTAGAAAGATCACTCAGTTCTACTTCTACAATCATCTCGTCTTGATTGTTCACAGTTTCGAGCGTAATGAGATAATTGCTTCCTAGTTCGGGGAATTGTACCAATATCTTTTCTACTTGCATGGGGAATATATTTACTCCCTTGATAATGAACATATCATCGCTACGGCCTTTAATACGGTCTATCCGGATATGGGTACGGCCACAAGGACAGTTACCCGGTAAAATGCGGGTAAGGTCACGTGTGCGATAGCGTATCAATGGCATCATTTCACGATCAAGAGTAGTGAGTACAAGTTCACCGATTTCTCCTTCGGGTACAGGTTCACCTGTCTCGGGATTAATGATTTCCACATAATAGCAATCTTCCCAAAAATGCATGCCATTCTGCTCGGTACATTCAAATGCAACACCCGGACCATTCATCTCAGTCATGCCAAAGCTATTGTATGCTTTCACGCCAAGCATACGTTCGATCTTTTTCCGCTGTTCGTCTGTATGCGGTTCAGCACCGATTACGAGCGTTTTAAGGGTGGTACTGCGCGGATCGATACCTTCCTCCTGAAAAACTTCGGCTAGGCGAATGGCGTAGCTGGGGATCGCATGCAGAGCTGTTGTCTTAAAGTCGGTGATAAACTTGATCTGACGCTTACTGTTGCCGGCAGCAGCGGGTACGGTCAATGCTCCCAGTCGTTCGGCTCCGTATTGGAATCCCAGTCCGCCGGTAAACATACCATAACCTGAACTGTTTTGAAAAACATCCGTATTACGTATACCTACACAATATAAGCATCGCGCAACCAGATTGGCCCATGAATCTAAGTCATGCTGTGAATGGACAATGACTGTCGGTGTTCCCGTTGTGCCGCTTGAAGAGTGGATGCGTACTCCGTCTTCTTTCATATTTCCTGCAACAAGTCCGAAAGGATAATTTGCCCGCATATCCGCCTTTGTGGTAAAAGGCAATTTACGGATGTCGTCTAGAGACTGGATACTCTCCGGAGTAATGCCATGCTCTTGAAATACTTTCTTATAATAAGGGGCATTGGCTGCTATATTTATTGTTTTTTTAAGCCGTTGGAGTTGTAATTCCTGTAGCTTCTTGCGACTCATGGTCTCTATCTCTTCTTCCCAATATTTTGTATTCATGGCTTCTGATATTTATTTAGATAGGGGGGATAATATATCAAGGTGATAATGCGACGATTGTTTCAATCACATTATCACCTTTTCCCATATTCAATTATCTCTGGTTATTTCATCGTTTTTTCTGCGATCTCTTTTCCGGCAGCCAAAGCTTTTAAATTCAATTCGACTATTGCATCGCCTTTCCGCTGGAATATTTCACGGATACTATCTTGTATCTTTTCATAATCAATGCCTAAAAACGGGATAGTGGCACCTAATAGAACGATGTTGGCAACTCGTGTAGACCCTAATTCTTTAGCTACTTTATCTACGTTCAATACGACTTTGTGTGGCAGTTTATTAATTTCTGCCATAACATCTGATTCAGCCGGATAATTGGGGATATTGACGAACGGAGTTTCATTCGTGACCAACCAACCCTCATGACCGAGGTAGGGCAGATATCTGAGTCCTTCCATGGGTTCGAGTGAAATGATTAAATCGCATTTACCCGAAGGAATCAAGTCGGAAGCAATGGGTTGATCGCTTATTCGGAGATTTGACTGTACATCTCCACCTCTCTGGCTCATGCCGTGTACTTCTGCCTGTTTCATATACAGACCATCTTTAAGAGCGGCCTTTCCGATTACTGTGGCGATAGACAGGATGCCTTGTCCGCCTACACCTGATAATATGATATCTTTTTTCATGGCTTACTTACTTCTTTTTTTACGTGCTAATGTTTGTATACACTCTCTGCGCGGGATGATAACGGATACTCCCTTATAATTAATTTCTTCGCGTATGATTTGCTTCATTTCTTCATAGTTCTTTTTCAATGGAACTACTACGCGAATGTGAGCCGGATCTACACCTAATCCGGCGCAAATGGCTTCAAGGCGACCTGTGCCGGCAGAATCTTGTCCACCGGTCATTGCTGTTGTTTCGTTGTCCGAAATGACGATGGTAACATTGGCATTTTCGTTGACACAGTCCAATAGTCCGGTCATGCCCGAATGAGTAAAAGTTGAGTCTCCGATTACGGCAACAGCAGGATGGAGTCCTCCATCGGAGGCACCCTTGGCCATGGTAATAGAGGCTCCCATGTCCACACATGAATTGATTGCGTTGAATGGGGCGTTTGCTCCTAAAGTATAGCAACCGATATCGCTGAAAACTTTGTGAGTGGGGTATTCTTCTTTTAGCACTTGAGTCAGTGTAATATACATGTCTCTGTGCCCGCACCCTTCACACAATGCCGGCGGACGCATTTCTACAATATTCGGAACATTGAATTTCGAGCTGTTTTCTTTGCCGAGCGCACGTGCAACCGTGTCCGGATTCAATTCACCGTCTTGTGATAATGTACCGTCAAGACGGCCTTTTACTTTTAATCCGATACCCAGATATCCTTTCAATTGTTTTTCAACAAATGGTTGTCCGTCTTCTAAAACAAGGATTTCGTCGCAAGCGTCGATTAATTGCATCAATTGTTTCTTGGGAAGCGGATATTGTCCAACTTTTAATACCGGATATTCGCAACCTTCCGGATAATTCTCCATTAGATAATTGTAACCGATTCCACAAGCTACAATACCAGTTTTCTTGTTGGGGCCATCGATGTATCTGTTATATGGTGACTCTTCTGATGCTTTGATGAATTCTTCCTGGCGTGTGAGTAGTACTTTATAACGTTTGCGTGCGTTGCCCGGGAGCAGGATAAATTGGCGCGGGTCTTCGCTGAACGAAATTTCGTTTTGTGGCTTTTGTGCTTTGTTTTCTACACCTGAACGAGAGTGAGCCAGACGTGTCACCATACGCATTAGTATCGGTTCACCTATCTTTTCAGAAAACTCAAAACCGTTGTACACCATGTCATAAGCTTCCTGCTGGTTGCTCGGTTCGTACATCGGGATCAAAGAGAAATCGCCATAAAAACGGCTATCCTGTTCGTTTTGCGATGAATGCATGCTGGGGTCATCTGCTGCTACTACAATTAGTCCGCCTTTTACACCTGTGATGGCCGAATTGATAAAACAGTCGGCGGCTACGTTCATTCCTACATGTTTCATGCAGACTAATGCACGTTTGCCAACAAAAGACATACCTAAGGCAGCTTCCATTGCCGTCTTTTCGTTGGCACACCAACGGTTGTGTATGTTACGCTCGCTCGTAATAGGAGCCATTTGAATATATTCGGTAATTTCTGTAGATGGAGTGCCGGGATAAGCGTAAACGCCTGAAAGTCCGGCATCCAATGCTGCTTGCGCAATGGCTTCGTCGCCAAGTAAGAGTTGTTTGCTCATATCTTATTTTCTTTTGGTGTTAATCACGTATTTTGTTATAATATCGGGCAAAGATACATTTTTAAGATCATTTTATCACGGGATTACTTAAAAATCTTTCTTTCATTCAGCGCTTTCCAGTATTTTCTTGCATTAACCATGTGATCTGCATAGTTGGAGGCAAAATTATGTGTACCGGAGAAATCTTCTTTTGCGCACATATAGATATAGTTATGCTTTACATAATTCAAGACACTGTTCAGCCCTTTGGGTGATGGTATCCGGATAGGGCCCGGAGGCAGTCCCGCATTCAGGTAAGTGTTATAGGGAGACTGTACGTCTAAGTGTTGATTGGTGATTCTGCGTAACCCGAAATCTTGTAGTGCGAATTTGATAGTCGGGTCGGCTTGCAGGGGCATGCCGGCATGTAATCGGTTGATGTACAATCCTGCAACCATAGGCTTTTCTGCATTGTTGTTGGTTTCTTCTTCTACGATGGAGGCCAGCGTGCAAACTTCTTCAGGAGTCATCCCTATTGCTTGGGCCTTTGAGAGTCGGTCTTTGTTCCAAAATTTATCATGCTCTTTCTTCATTCGGGCTAAAAAGTCTGCTGCACTGACATCCCAATATACCTGATATGTTTCGGGAATAAATAAGCAGGGGATGGTGGCTTCTGTGTATCCCATTTTTTCCAGAAAAATAGAGTCGTATAGTGCCATGGCAATTTCAGCGGAATCTATCATTAACTGTTTCCCTACGCTGCGGACTAATCTGTCAAGTGTTCGGACACTTCCAATTGTCAGGTTGACAGGAGTTTGATAGCCTCTTGATAATCTACTGTATAATTGATAAGTGTTATCTCCGGGTTTGATGGCGTAACGTCCGGTATGGATATTTTTACTATATTCACGGAAATGGGACATCCATTTGAAGCCATTAAAGCTATGAGGGTTTCCTTGCTTTTTTATTTTATTGAAGATGGAGTCTGTAGTATCATCGCGGTCTATATAGATATAAGTTGTCTTACTTGGATGAAACTGGGGGTAAAATAGGTAGTAATAGACTGTTCCTGCACCGGCGATACAAATGAAGAAAAAAGTAGCCAGTATGCTGAGAAATATTTTCTTTCTTTTCTTATTCATATAGAATATCTAATGGTTATAAAATCGTGCCAAAGTTAAGAAGATTTCAATGATGATTGCTCTTGGATAATAAATGTTTTCTATCTGTTTAGTTATTATTTGCTTTTGGGGACTGTTGGTTTTTTCAATTCTTATCTTTCAATTGATGTGTTTGGGTTTAGATGCTCCATAAGGTGGTATCTATCCGACTTTCTATTTCATTTTCTAAAGAATCGGGGAGTGAAGAAAAGAAATCCAGTCCGGTGAGTTGTTCAATGCTGTCAATAGAGACGGCATAATTTCGTAAAGGTGCTATTGCGCGTTCATTCTTAAAAATAAATCCGATAGCTTTGGGAGTGGAACCGTGAAGAGAGAGAATGACCTTAAAGAACTTTGATGGAACAGTCACCCGGTTTTTGCCGATTACCGGAGATTTTTTATTCGTGACCGGGCCGCAAATAATAAGGATTGCACTATCGACTACAGCCCATTCGCGGACCTTGTCCTCCAGTGTTTTCCATTTCCGACGGTTAAGTTCGGGATGTTGCGGACATACATTGCTGAAATAAAAGGATTCTTTCATGGCTTCATTACTCCATTTCATGTCGGCAGCAGGTGCCATATGACCTTTGTCAAATCCGGAACGGGAATAATCAGAATTGTTTGCCATACCTCCTTTCACGACAGGATCGGCGATGAATCGTTCGTTTCTTTTTATATTCCCTTGTGTCTTTTGCTTGGTGAGTTCGTAAGCTACCCAATTGGGGATCTTTTTATCCTTATTATAAGACACAGTATAACCTTTGTGATGAATTATCTGCTCTGTTAATGGGAATTGGGAAACCGGAATCTTCAGATTTTCATCGTGAGAATAATTGGGACGTGCAACATTCGGTCTTGATACTTTGGTTGCCTGAAAGAATACAGCTTGAATTTCCGGTGTGCAGAGATAGACTCCGTAGATTAATGGTAAAATCGCAAATAGAGCTATTATCCAAAAGCTCTTAAACGAATTGTGGTGTTGTTTTTTAGATGGTCTTTTTCGCTTATTTTTCATGATATTGAAAATTTAAAGCCGGGCGTTTCGAATAATATATTGAGCGAGTCATTGTTGACACTCTCAGAATAACTATTGGGGATGATTTTTGTCGCATCAAAATTAATCAATCGATCAAGAAGTAACAAATTAAACAGGTAGAATTATGAAAGCGGCCATTGATTACAAAAAAGCAAATAATGAACTAACCGGGGGTGACACATTCGAGGGTATATTGGGCTATATTGTAGCGACAGTTATTTCAAATAAGAATATTCAAGCTCATGAAAGGAGCGGGAAGATATATGAATGAATTTGATTATATGGAAGTATAGCATAAAACGAGGAACTAATAGAATATAGTTATCTGCCTGCAAATGATACCGCCTTTGTAAAACTTTTACGCAGACGGTTTATGCATTAGCGGATATTATGACTCTGTTTGAACTTTTTTTGAATAAACTTTTATATAGATTTTATCGATCTGTTTTGAGTTCCTTTTCGATTTATTCCCTCGTTTTTATTCGTCACATAACCCGCTATGCAGCTCACAAAACGGGAAAATATCTTCGAAAACAAATCTCAAAACAGCTTCGAGCGAAATTTAAACAGACCTCAAAGGGCAACGATTTTTTCAGCGAATGGCTTCCAGGCTTTGTTCTGCTTGTATGTTTCGACAAGGTTTTGGGGAACTCTTATCTTTTGAATTCCTGGCGGTACGGGGTAATAGTCGGCAGTAACCATCGTAGGCGACATTAATGAAATTTCGTCCAGCGAAACAGCATTTCCGAAAGCATTGAAGTCTAATGCCTTCACACTTACGGGCAAAATAAGAGTTTTTACTTGACACTTGTTCAGAGCACTTATTCCTATTTTAACTATGCTTGCGGGAATTTTAAGAACAGTGAGTTTAGGAGAATGGTTAAAACATTCGCTCACTATTGCTGCCGTCCTGTCAACAGGCGAAGGTGTTGTCCGGGTTCCGTAAGTTTCGATGGTAGTAAGTTCGGGACAGCTGTAGAAAGAGCGGTCAATGTGGTAAATAGTATTCGGAAGGGTTACTTTCTGAATGGAACTGCCGGAAAAAGCTTCCAGGTCAATCACTTCACTTCCTTCGGGCAGAGTCAATTCTTTCAAGTTCTTTGTCTCTATGAAAGCCGATGCACCTACAATCTTAAAAGTGGAAGGCAAAGATATAGAAGATATACCGGATTTCCCGAAAGCTCCGTTCTGTAGTTCTTTGACGGAAGTATGGCTTATGTCGATAACATTCAGATCAGTACACCCGTAAAATGCCTCCTTTCCAACAATTTCCAAAGAAGCAGGCAGTGCTATTTTTTTTATTCCGGAAAATAAAAAGGCCTCTTCCGGCAATTCCTTAATCGATGTGTGGCTTAAATCGACGATTTTCAGATTTCTGCAATAAGCAAATGCTGCCTGCTCAATCGTACTCAAAGAGGCAGGGAACAGAAGTTCACTCGCTTTGATATTCTTATTTTCAAAGGCCTTTGATCCTATTGTGCGAATACCATCCGGGAAGGTTATTGATGTAAAGTCGGAATCAATGACACTTACAACTTTATCTCCGTCTACTTTTACAGGTAATATTTGCACATCAAAAGATACTTGTTTACCATCCAATTCAAGTGTCACTATTTGAAGTTGTGCCGGTACGGAAGAATTGAAACCTTGTACCCAATCAGCAGATGGAGATGAATTTTCTTTTATCGTACCATCGGCATAGTTTATTTCAAGTACCATATTACTGAGGGAGAGAGGCTCTCCTAATGTATATACGGTTTTTGAAGGTAAAGTCTTAATTGAAATCGCTTGAATATCATTAATCAGCACTTGTATTTTAAAAGTAACGGTAAAACTGCCTTTGTGTACCTCTAAAATCTGATCGTTTTCGGGTACCGTATTGTTGAATCCAGTGATTTCGTCTTTTTTTACAGGAACTATTTCAGACGTTTCGTTTGAATAAAATACTTTCAATGTCATATCGGATACATCCAATTCTTCTCCTATGAAATATATTCTTTTTCCAGGTAGTTTATCAATCTCGATTTTTACTATTGTATTAGGAATTAATTCGTTTGGAGAGTCTTTGGAACATGCACCCAAGAAAGTCATTGACAGAAGGAAAACATAAATAAAGTAAAACTGCTTTTGCTTCATCTTTTTCTATTTTTTTTAATGCGGACATAATTATCCTTAAACTAAAGAACAAGAACAAGGGAGGAAATGTTCTTGCTGCCATTGAGCACAAAATGTTTTTATGTAATAGTAATATTGGTAATGTTTTGGTTACCAGTGAACTTTTCGATTGATGCTTTTCAGGAATCTTTGGAAAATCGTTTGCTGACGATAGGCTTTTACTGTGTGTTACGTCGTTATTGATTCTTTTTCTGGCACTTTCTACGCTCAGATCTATTTTCTTTCTGTCAGATGTCGGAAGTGTTGTATGAGCAAATGGCTGTATCTCACATCAGAGTAGTCCGTTTTTGATAGCTTCATTTATTCCTGCTTTAATAGGATATAGGCGGATCCGATACCCTGCATCGCTATAGCCGTTTGCTTTCATCTATTTGTCAAAATGCTCTATAGTAATAGGATTCATTAAGTCATGGATAAATTGCCTTCGGCTGTTTCGAATACTTTTAATGTATCTTTGTTCATTTGGGCATAACTTTTCCATTCTTCTACTGGAAGTTACTCTATACGATTGCATATAAAGTTATTAAAAATGAATATATAGGATGGATGTTTTTTGTTGAGATACACAACAAGATAGGAAAATATTTCCTGCTGTTGGTTTTGCCTTTAGAATAGTAAAGGATAATATTGCCATAAGCTATACTTTTGTGACACTCCATCGGACACTTCCAATGATTTAGATGTAGTTCGGTTTCACTTTTTTATAGCTTTGTAAACTGCCCTATATATGATGACCCTTTTATATCTCTTATAAAAGAGCCGCTAGCCAGACTTGAACTGGCGACCTACGCGTTACGAATGTTTATCCAATTTACGGTCTAACTGATTGTTTAATAGTGTATTGGTGCGTGACTAACTGAGGTCGTAGATAAGTTTTTGCACATTTATCCATTCCAGTTGGGGTCAAACATAGGTCCTTTACCAAGTACTATCCATTCAACAGAGACTCCGTAATCATTATGTATATAGACTATCCATTCAGGCTTTAACACGCAACGATTGGGGGAGAACTTAACTTGGTTTACGTTCCATCGATTTAGGTTATGTTCTCTTGTGAAAGTTTGCAGTCCTCTAATCTTCTTTTGAGCTTTTAACATTGCTATTGCTTCAAAAAAACGATTACTTATAGCTATTCCTTCTTCTGATATCTTCATTTTATTATTTTATTTAATATTTGTGCTCTTTATGTCGCTCGTTGAAATATCCGACCCACTTGCATGAGCACATCTGGCAACATTTTCCTGACGGGCAAGAGTTTTTTTATTTTGTTCTTGCATTGATTCTATGGTTCTCTGCTGAGATAATACGGTTTCTGTTAATCTTGATAATTGCTCAAAGACTTCCCGGCTCATAGAGACTGAGCTACTCTGTAGTTCTAATCTTTGTTCTACAAGTTCATCTAAGATTTGTTCTCTTAATTTTTCTTTATTACTTCTAGGGACACTTTTTTCAATAATGCCAGCTATAGTATCTCCTTTTATAAACATTGGCACATCGGCTCCATCTAGCCATCCTGGGGTTAAGTGATACTTGCTTTCTAATAAATATTTGTTTTTATCTGTTAGGGATACATTCCCGATTTCTATCTGTGAATAACTATTTTGCTTCATGCATAGAACTTCTGCAAGTTGCGATTGAGTCATTCTTAGATATTTTCTCAGATGTTTTAATCTATTATCCATATAAAAATAAGTTAAATATATCTGTTTTATAGTGTATTTATATCTATAATTGATATATTTGCAAAGACATTAATATATAACACTACAAAGATAATGAAAGATGCATTAAAAACAAGTAAAATGCTTGCTGAAGGTCGTAAAATGACCTTAAAAGGCTATTATCAAAGTCTGCCTAGCTCAACCCATCCCAAAACTGAGTTTATCAACGAAATAACAAAAAGGACCGGAGTATCATTTACTGCTGCGAGAAACTGGGTTATATACGGAATGAAGCCTAATAATCCTAAACATGTTTCTGCCCTTTCGGAAATAACCGGAATTTCTCCTGAAGATTTATGGTCTGAATAAAACTATTGAGCAATGAAAGATTTAGAATTTTACATCTTTGAAGATCAGCTTTGGTGTATGTTTTCTGATGGCACTAACAAACCTGTTACGGACAAAGATACGTCATTGGTAAAAAATATACTTGATCGTATACGGGAATGTTATCCGGATGCTTATAAAGCACTGATGGAATGTTATCAAAAAAGTTCTCAAAATATACCATACTTCCAGTACCTTATGGCTAATCGGTTTTGTAAATGCAATTTTGGAGAACTGGATAATACGACCCGTGATATTGACAAAGGAGGAAAATTTAACTTTGAACGTGTCAGTTGCCCAATGCGTGGAGAGTGTAAATATGAAGGAGTCATTTGTGATCCTCAATTTGATAGTCGTATATCAGATGCGGAAATGAGAGTTATGCGCTTAGTATACGAGGGCCTTAGTAATGAAGATATTGCAGATAAACTTTATTTATCTCCACATACAGTTAAAAATCACATCAAGTCAGTTTATCTGAAGCTTGGTATCCATGAAAAGTCTGAGTTTATTCAATACGTACATAAAAATAACCTTTTCAAAGATTAAATGGTATGATTAGTGAAGAAGTTTTGAAAATTGTACTTAACAATAAGACGTTTGGGCAACGTGAAGCTGCTGATATAGTTGGTGGTAGAGGACGATTATTCAGATTAGTTGGATCTGGAGTTATACGTGCTGAAAAGAAACCAGCTGATCGTCAAAACGGAAGATGGTATTGTAATGCTTATGATGTAATTAAAAATGCTACATTAAAGTAATTGATATTCAAATAGTTATACTAAGTTAATGACGCAAAAAATACAAGTTTAACGTTTGGATAAAAGTCAAAAACTATATAGTTTTACATCATAAATAATAGATAATCAATAAGTTATGAAAAGAACACCGCTTTTGACTATTTGGGTTTTATCATTTGTTGTAATGATATTACTTGCTAATCCTGAAAAAGTTTTATTCTGGATTGCGTTTGTGATATTTTCTTGGTCTTCACTATATATTGAGAAACACAAAAAAAGACTTAAGGAAGAAGATGAATAGTAAACGTCCATATATTGTCCAAGATGTAACATTGGTAACATACAGTGGACGTCGGATTTCCCTCTCTTTAGTAGAGTATAAGATTATAGATGTCCCTGTTAGACTTGTTAAAGAAAAAATACTTGATTCTTTTTCTGCAATGGTTGATAAACCTGTAGATGTAGAATTAAAAGTAAGATACATATAAATAAAGCGTACATAAGAGCAATGAAAACGAAAGAAGAATTACTGGCAATGAAGCATGAAGACTTGGCTTTATTCGCATACAAAATCATGTATGAACAATGCCTTCTTGAAGACAAAGAAAAAGAGAATAAAAAATTAAAAGAAATACTTAATATGATTGGGGTTACATATGAAACTTACAAATCAGAATTTAGTGAATGAATTATTGCAATTGGAGGTTGAATTGAAAAAGGTAGAGTCCAGTAATCTTGAATATCTACCTGAATATGGATATTCACCCAAAGAAGAAATAATCCAACTTATCAAAGAAGATATATCTGATGTTAAAAAAGAAATAGACATAAATCTACAATTAGAAACTTCTGGTATTTCATCAGAATATACGGAAAAAAACTTAGAAGAAGAAAGAACTAACCTTTGCTTAATACAGGGGTTATCGAGATATTGTTAAACTTTAAAATATTTGATCGATGGAGGAAAATAATCAAGTTACAGAATTACAGATTATTCAGGCCAAACAAGCGGCTGAGTTTGCAATGACACCAGTAGGACAAACCGTGAAACAGTTTGAGGTCATGCAGCGCATGGCTAAGATGTACACTGAAAGTACAATTGTTCCTGAAGCTTATAAAGGGAATACAGGAAATTGTGTGATTGCGCTTGATATGGCAATGAGAATGAATGCTAATCCGTTAATGATAATGCAGAATCTCTACGTTGTCAAGGGAAACCCGTCATGGTCAAGCAAGTTCCTTATCGCTACCATTAATATGAGTGGCAGATATACTTCACTCAGATATCGGAAAAGAACGCTGGGGAAGGTTGGTAAAGTAAAATACAATGAAACAGTGTGGGATGCCACAAACAGACGCAATACAATCGTTGTAAAAGAGTTTGACGGTACTGATGTGGATAATATTGAATGTATTGCTTATGCCACTGAACTTTCTACTAAAGAAGTTCTTGAATCAGATCCGATAACTATTGAAATGGCAATAAAAGAAGGGTGGTATACAAAGTCTGGGAGCAAATGGGTTACAATGCCAAATCTGATGCTTACTTATCGTGCGGCTGCTTTCTGGCAACGCGCCTATTGTCCTGAAATATCAATGGGATTCTTAACCAAGGAAGAAGTTGAAGATATTCAGGATACAGAATATGATGAAATTATTGATAAATCAGCAAAAGCTAATAAACTTGCCGAAATCGCAGCAAAAGCCGCAGGAGTTGAAGAACAACCAAAAGCAGAACAGCCGGTAAATCAGCCCCAAACTAAAGCAAATGATAAACCTATTCAAAAAACGTTGTTATGATGGAAAATGATGGTGAAATATGGAAAGATATAGTTGGATATGAGGGTAGATACCAAGTGTCCAACTATGGAAGAATTAAATCTCTTGATATTAACTTGCATAAACGTGATGGAAAGATAGAGTTTAGGAAAGGTAAAATTCTTAAAGCCAGTTTAAGCGCGTTTGGCTATCCTCAGTACTGCTTTAGTTCCAGTTTTGGTAAACGAAAGCTCATGAGGATACATAGAGTTGTAGCAGAAACTTTTATTCCTAATCCTGATAAAAAGCCATTTATTGATCATATAAATCGTATAAAGACAGATAATAATGTTAATAATTTGCGATGGTGCACAGGCAAGGAGAATATGAATAACCCATTAACAAGGGAATGGTTGAAAAACTGTAGGCCAAGTTTCCACCATTCAGAAGAAGTTAAGAAAAAGATAGGGTTATTAAACAAAGGACGCATATTTAAAGAATCTACAAGAGAAAAACTCCGTATTAGAGGATTTCCAGTAATGCAGTTTACTATAAGTGGTGATTTTATCATGGAGTATAAAAGTCCTTATTATGCTCAAAGTGAGACAGGGGCATTACGAACCCATATTGTAGCTTGTTGTAATGGAAAAAGGAAAACAGCTGGTGGGTATAGATGGGTCTATAAAAAAAATTATAAAGGGAAGGATCTACCTAATTTGGCAAATAAAAAGCGCATATACAAAACAGGTTATAAGCAAACAAAACAGGCTATAATAAATATGCGTAAATCTAAAGAAAAATACCGTAAAGCGGTATTAGTCTTTTCATTAGACGGTTCGTTTCTGTCTGAATATCCTTCAATTATTGAAGCAGGCAATGCAACAGGCACAAATTTCGGCTCAATATGTAATTGTTGTAGGGGTAGAATTGGACAATCAAATGGTTACAGATTTAAATATAAAGATATATGATGAATTACAATTTTAAACAAAGGACCATAGGATGGATGCGTGAGCGTCTCGGAAACATTACTGGTAGCAATGTCGGCTTGCTTATGAAAAGCGGAAGAAACGACATGTTCAGCGATACTGCCAAAAATTATATTTTCCAAGTTGCGGCAGAACGGGCTATGAATCCAGAAATAGTTAATGATGATGTTGCGTTCGCCGAATATTTGTCTACTGTCAATGTAGAAAGCAAAGCAATGAGATTCGGAACAGAGCAGGAAGCAAGTGCACGTGATTTGTATTCAAGACTGACAGGAAGGCATATTGTAGAAGTGGGGGCGTGTAAGCACCCCACTATCCCAAACTTTGCAAGTAGTCCTGATGGTTTCTTCTACGATGAAGAGTTGAGGGAACGTGGATGTATTGAGATAAAATGTCCGTCTCAAAACACATTTATGAAATATAAGAGTGAAGTTTATGATAATGATTCACTTCTCCAAGTTAAATATGAATATTTCTATCAGTGTATGGCACATGCAATGTGTTGTGATGCAGACTGGGTTGATTTTGTAGTTTACAACCCTTTCCAAATAGACCCTATTCACATTGTTCGTATACTACCAGACGAAAAGGTCTTTGCGGAAATGGAGAAACGCATTAAAATGGCGGACGATATTATTAACCAAATAGCAGACATTGAATGATGAAATCGGACATTATAATTAAACAATTAGATAATGGATGTTTTGATGTCCATGTAGATGATAAAAGCACAGAACAGCTATCATTTGATGAAATGCTTGGAGTGGTTGCACAATTGACTGTCCCAGAAAATAAAAGATGTCTTCAATGGCTCAAGACAAAAGAGCAACATGAGTCTTTCAGGAACAGAAACAACTTTAAAAACAGTAATAATGGAGAAAACATATAATGCTCAGCAAGCAATAATTGCTCAAAAAGAATACTTGAAAGAATTAGCCAAAAACAACCAAGCTGATTGGATGGCTGATAATTTTTCAAAAGGGATAGGGTTTGCCCCGTCTAATGGTATATGCTACCGTTGCAAAAAGCAAATTTATTCCGAAGGTGGAATATCAGTTGAGAGAGCGAGTACAGAACTTACTACCGGTTGTCCATTTTGCCACACTTCATATGTTGATTAAAAAAACGATAGAGTAATGAATACACAATTAGCAATCCAAGAAACCGACCTAGAACTGGTCGTAAGCGAAAAGACGTTAGGCAGTCTTACTACCAACGCAAAGCAAATCAGAGATATTGTAATGGCAAACCTGCCTAAGTACGATATATCCAACTACACGGATGATAACATTGACCAAGCAAAGAAAGACAAGGCAGCTTTAAACAAGGCGGCGAAAGCCCTCAATGCCAAACGTCTTGAAATTGAGAAAGAGTTTATGAAACCTTTCGGGGAGTTCAAGGACGTTGTAACCGAAACCGTAAAACTTATTGGTGAGTGCTCCGCTAGGATTGACACGGTAGTCAAGCAGAACGAGCAGCAATACAAGGACAAGAAGAAAGCCACTATCAAGACCTACTTTGATGGAATGAACGTAAATCTTGTAGACTTTAACAAGGTGTTCAAACTGGAATGGCTCAACAAATCCGCAAGCATGAGGTCTGTATGCAACGAAATTGATTCCATATTCTCCAAAGTCGAGAACGAACTTTCCACGCTGAATGGGTTTGGTGAGGATTTCGATGTCCTCCGTACTTATTATATGGATACGCTCAACATCACATCCACCATTCAGTATGCCAACCGTCTGAAAGAGCAACGTGAGCGTGCCAAAGCAGCAGAAGAGGCGCGCATCAAGGCAGAGCAGGAAAGAAAGGCTTCCGAAGAAGCCCGTAAAGCTGCTGAAGCAGAACAAGCCAAATCCCGTCCGATCAATCCGTTTGCCATGGCAGGACAAAAATCCAACGAACAACCTCCTTTTATTAATCATCCCGAAGTACAACAGCCTGAGCTGTTAACGAGAGCTTTCAAGGTTACTACTACCCGTGAGAATATCATTGCTTTGGGTGACTTCATGAATGAAAAAGGTATTGATTTTGATAAAATAGAATTGCCATGAGTGAAGCTGGAAAAGAATACAGACAATTTGTAAAACAGCGAAGAGAAGAACGCTATAGTCAATTTGTAAACTCAACCCTTCCTGCCATCAAATCTTTAGGCTATGAAGTTATTCAACGAAATGATTATGGATTCGAATTCATTGTTCCTAAAAAAGGATTTGGCTGGGTTATATTCTACCCCAAGGGTGATAGGATATTATTGTGCAAACAAAATAAATGGATATATGGTGGTTTCTCTTGGATTCGCAAACATATACTTAAAGGCAATGGAAGTATGCAAAACAGATGTACAGACTATTATTCGGCTTCTTGATAAGAGTGCAGAGCTAATTGATAAATATTGTAAGAAGCCTTGTGAGTGTGATAAAGCAAGACAATGCAGGAAAATTAGTAAGAAACTTAAAAATAAAATTGACAATGAAAACTTTGCAAATCAGTGAACAAAAAGCTAGAGAACTCTACAAAAGTGGTTCCAGCGAGTTAAAATCTATTTTGGAAGAGTCTTTTGGAAAAGATTTTTTCTCTCAAAAGATAACAGATAGAGTTAAAACCTATGAAGATGCATGTCGCGAATTAAGTACCAGTCCTCTTGATGAAAATAAGTTGATGAAACTCGGTCTTACTAAACATGATATTGCTTATCAAAAGTTGGTAACCATTATCAAGGCCCTTAACGAAGGTTGGGTACCGGATGTATGTGATAGTAGTGTATATAGATGGTACCCGTGGTTCAAGACTAATGGTTCTCCTTCCTCTTTCGCTTTCGACGGTTCGGATTGCGGTAGTGCGTTTGCGATTGCGGGTAGCGGGTCTCGCCTTTGCTTGAAAAGTAAAGAATTGTCAGAGTATTGTGGTAAACAATTCATTGACCTTTGGAAACAGTTCATTATTTAACTAAATATTATCATCATGAAAAAAGAAAATAAAAAGATTACAGAGTTAGTCAAAACGTTTGAGGATGCCCGTAAGCTGACCGGCAGACCGGATGTTCCTGACTTTTCCAATCTTCCCACTGACATGCGCAAACATTTTGAGGCACAGTATAAGATGATTGTAATTGCAGAAGCCCTTAACGAGGGATGGATTCCTGATTGGGATAATTATAATGAATATAAGTATTATCCTTGGTTTGAAATGTCTCCTTCCTCTTTCGCTTTCCTCGGTTCGGCTTGCGATGGTGCGATTGCGATTGCGGGTAGCGGGTCTCGCCTTAAATTTCGGACACGCGAGCTTGCAAATTATGCAGCAGAGCAATTTATTGATATTTGGAAAGATATCCAGATAGGATAGGATATAAAGGTTGCCTGTCCTTGTCTCCTTCCTCTTTCGCTTTCAACGATTCGAATTACGATAATGCAAATGCGAATGCAGGTAGCAGGTCTCACCTATGTTACAATAATCCAATGGGCAGGGGCCTCACCTCTTGGTGGAAAATAACAATTCAAACGGTGTCGGTAGGGCTTATCCGAAGACTCTTATTAGAAACAAAGGCTTATGAAACGATTTGGAAATTTATACTATCGTATTTGTGACATTGATAACCTTTACCTTGCATATACCAAAGCAAGAAAAGGCAAGGGAAATACTTATGGGGTCATTCAATTTGAGAAAGAATTGGATGACAACATAAATACCCTTCATAAGGAACTGTCAGAAGGTAAATACGTTACTTCTGAATATCAAACTTTTATCATACATGATCCTAAGGAACGTGAAATATACCGGCTCCCTTTCCGTGATCGTGTTGTTCATCATGCGATAATGAATATCCTCGAAGATATATGGACTCCGATATTCATTTCACATACTTATTCATGTATTAAGGGCAGAGGTATCCATGGAGTAATGAAACATCTAAAGAAAGATTTGAAAGATATCCAAAATACAAAATATTGCCTGAAAATGGATATTCGTAAATACTATCCGTCAATAGATCATTTGATACTTAAGAATATTGTCCGAAAGAAGGTTAAGGACAAACGTCTTCTTAAGTTACTCGACGGTATTATTGATTCTGCTCCAGGAATACCTATCGGTAATTATCTTTCTCAGTTCTTTGCAAACTTGTATCTATCTTACTTTGACCACTGGCTTAAAGAGGAAAGACGTATAAAGTATTATTATAGATATGCTGATGATATGGTAATACTTTCATCAAACAAAGAAGAGCTTCACTCTCTGCTTGGAGATATAAAATCATATCTGCATAATAAGCTTCATTTAAATTTAAAAGACAATTATCAAATATTCCCGGTTGATAATAGAGGAATTGACTTTGTTGGCTATGTTTTCTTTCACACTCATATTTTAATGCGGAAAAGTATCAAGAAAAACTTCTGTAGAAAAGTAGCAGTGTTGAACAAAAAGAAAACTACATCCTGCAACTGCAAGATAGCACTTTGTTCATGGATGGGATGGGCAAAACATTGTAATTCAAAGCACTTAATTAAAACTGTAATCAAAAATGAAAAGGTTTTCTGATTTTGGAATTGATATTGACGCGGGACGTAATATTTTCCCTGTACAGCAAATATCAATAACCGATATACTCAACTGTGAGATAGAGGTACTTGACTATGAATCTGGAGTTAAAACTCAACATGGAGATAATCGTTGCGTAGTCAAGATTAGGCATGAAGGAGCTGAATATAAATTCTTTACTAACTCTTCTCCGATAAAAGAGGCACTTAGTAAAATTTCCAAAGAAGATTTTCCATTTATAGCTACAGTACGTATCAAGAAAATAGGTACTGGTAATAATAAAATGTATTATTTCACTTAAAAGATATTGTATATGAAAATTACAATCAATAAACCAACTGAATTTGAGGCTGTCTACCTGAAAGTAGATGCAGGTGTTCGCTATTGGGAGGATGCAATAGTAAACGGAATAAGAGACATTGATTTATACGAGAGTAATGGTATAGGCAGCCCTCTTATTCCTTGCGCTGTACAAATAAAAGAAGAACCTGACTATAATATATATTCAGACCATTATCGTTGGAGACCTATTATAACGATTGAAACTGGTCGAATAGTCAACTGGATGCAGGGAACAACTGCTAATGTTCACTACAAAGTGTGTGATGATTTTATATGTGATATTGTTGATGAAGATGATAGTGCTATTGTTTCTTATGACGGCTATGTGCCTAAGATCATGTGTCCGGCAGATAAAGGATATGGTGACTATATCATTATGAATATTGACGAAAACGGATTTATTCAAGGATGGAATAAGGAACTAATTAAAGAACTTGTAAAACAAGAGGAGGATTAATTATGGCAATGCATACATGGTTTGAGTGCAAGATCCGTTACGAAAAGGTGATGGATAACGGAATGCAGAAGAAAGTGACGGAACCTTATTTGGTAGATGCACTTAGTTTTACAGAAGCAGAAGCACGTATTATCGAGGAGATGACTCCATTTATAACAGGAGAATTTACCGTTTCCGACATCAAACGAGCTAACTATAGTGAACTTTTCCCCAGTGACGAGGAAAGTGCTGACCGCTGGTTTAAGTGCAAACTGATCTTTATCACCCTTGACGAGAAAAGCGGTGCCGAGAAAAAGACTTCTACCCAAGTGATGGTTCAGGCTGCCGACTTGCGCGACGCAGTGAAGAAACTGGACGAGGGCATGAAAGGAACAATGGCTGATTATCAGATCGGTATGGTATCTGAAACTTCTATTGTAGACGTATTCCCTTATGAAACTAAAGAAGGAAGTAATACTACAGAAGATAAAGAGGTAGTTCGCTTTATTGATAAGTTCCCTGAAGGGCAATGTACCGAAACTACAGTAGGTGGAAAACCGGTTATCGTTGATAAGACTGGAGGTAAAACAAAAGTAATCCCTAACAATAAATCAGATACTAATGAAGGAGATCAACAGTGAAGAATATTTGCCAGATTGGGCGATAATTGAAGACTAGTTTAAAAGCGAGGAACGATGAGTGTTATTTGTTCCTCTCTATGTGATAAGCTATCTACTACGAATTTACTATAAAGAATAAATAAGTTATAATTATGGCAGAATTTTATAATATGGGAGAACTTATTCCTATCAGAGAAAATAACGGTCAAAGAGCCGTTAACGCACGTGATTTACATGCTTTCCTAGAAAGTAAGCAACAATTTGCTGACTGGATCAAGAATCGTATTGACAAGTATGATTTCATTGAAAATCAGGATTATGTAGTTTTTCATAATTCTATGAATAACCCATCTGGCGGTCGCCCCCAAAAAGAATACGCCTTATCCATAAACATGGCGAAAGAACTTTCCATGATTGAGAATAACGTACGTGGGAAGCAAGCAAGAAAGTATTTCATCAATTGTGAAGAATTTGCCACTCAAAAAATTGTAGAAGAAAAGAAAAGTACTAAACGTGAACCATCACTAACAACTAAAGTCCGTGTTGGTCTTGAATGGGTAAAAGGCGTAAGTGAAGTGCTTAATCTAAATGATTCTTCTAAATTATCTTTAATTAGTAAAGTAGCTGCACCTCTTGGACTTCCGACACCTGATTATACTCCGTCACATGGGATACTTAAATCCGCTACTGAATTGCTCAAAGAAGCGGGTTTGTCTATCAGCGCACAGGCGTTTAATCAAAGAGCGATTCGGAAAGGTATCTTATGTGATATTAAAAGGAAATCATCAAAAGGTAAAGATAAGCATTTCAAATCAATAACCGAATCCGGGCTTCTATATGGTGAGAACCAAGTCAACCCTAATAATCCTAAAGAAACGCAGCCGCTTTGGTATAAAGATAAATTCAATGAATTATTGATGTTACTTGATTTTAAACTTGTTGAAGCGTTATGACATACGAAGAAATGAAATCTAAATATTGTGGAACCAATATTCGCAGGAAGCCAAAAAGTGAAGAACATAAGATACAGGCGTCTTGTATCCGTTGGTTCCGTCTCCAATACCCCCAACTAAGGAATATACTGTTTGCCGTTCCTAACGCAGCAAGAAGAAGTGCTAGAAACGGGGCATACATGAAAGAAGAAGGGATGCTTTCGGGAGTTGCAGATCTGATACTTCTTAAAAGTAATCGTTTCTACGGTGCTTTGTGTATAGAAATGAAAAAGCCTGGTAAATACCAAAGGGTAGTACAAAAAGAATGGCAAAAGGAATGTGAAGCGGCTGGAAATAAATATGTCGTTGTCCGTTCCCTTGACGAATTTATCAAAGTGGTAACCGATTATTTGAATAACATGTAGTTATGGCTGTTTCGCAAATTATAAAAGATATTCGTTGCCTAAAGAAACTGATAAAAAATGCTACTGGATTGAAAGTCTATGAGCAAGAAGCTATTTATCATCATGATTCCTATTGGAGCATTTCTAATGAATATAAAGACAAAAACAGTCCTCATATCACAGTTACTAGAGGTAGCTATTGGACCTTGGATGATGGGGCAGAATACAAAATATCTATTTATGCTTCCTCTTTATCGATTGGCATACGTAGAAATTTCAACGCTCCATTATTTCAATCTTATATTGACAGAATAGTTCAGGCATTAGATAGCTGTTTTGGAGAAAAGCAGTGGAATTACTGTAATGAAGAATGCATTACTTGGCGTCCAATGTCTCGATTTAGTTTTTATGTGCAGATTCCAAATTTTAAAGATTGAGACTTATGAAACCGAATGAATTAGAAGAATGGCATAAGCTATCAAAGAGCCTTCTTGCATTTACTAATGATTGCAGTGAGGACATAAAGCCTTATATTCTTGGACAGCTGGAAGCTTTATGCGAGATACTGTCTGGACAAATTGATTTTGAGAAATAAAACTTGTGTCGATTGGTTCAACTCCTATTATCGGCAAATCGTTCTTTGACATTTTGTTTTCAGCTTTTAATCTGCCTTATTACTGCATTGGAATAAATAAAGCCAGATATAATGTCTGGCTTTATTTATCAATTAGTCCGAACCTTTTTAATTCGGCTTTATTGATTCGAGAGTTACTCTTTATCTTATCACAAACAAGGCTAATATCTTCCTCATCCAATGTGCCTAAACTAGTACTTTTAAGAAGTTTGTTCTTCTTTACTATTTTAATTGAAGAGCAATCTATGTAGCTATCATATGAAAGGAAATCATAACTTTCCCCTTTTATAAGATGTTGCATTGCTCGTACATTAAGTGGCAGATTCATATTAATAAAGGAGTTAAAGATGACACCACCATAAACGTTTCCATCGTTATCAAAGCCAAGTACTACAAAAAATTTATCACGACTGGTATCTCCGGGTTTGGGTACTACTCCATTGGCTTTGTTCATCGTAACAAAAAATACATCCCCTATCTTAATTTCCGAAGGTTTCATCAAATGCTATTGAATCATTAATATATTTTACAAGTTCATCATTAGCTCCTCCATCAAGGGCAATATCCCCCGGATCAATAACATGATTCCCCTTTTTGTCTCTCGCTTTTTGCCAACAAGTTGTATGAGAAGTTTTTTCCAACTCCTTAAAACTCATTTTCCCGTATTTGGAAATACATAAATCTAAAGTGTCTTTATCATATTGTGAAAGATAATCCATATTCGGTTCACGTTTAGATAATAGATAGTAATCTACAACATGAACATCATCTGTCATTTTTGAAAGAACGCTTTTTTGCCCCCGTATTGTACTATACAAAATTGTTGGTACTGGTCCATGGGGAAGAGCACAAAACTTATCTGCTATCATCAGTTGTCCCCAGTCAACCAAGCTGCGTTGATTGGCAAAATATAATATCTTGAACAAATGATAATAGTCCATACCCCCAGTTTTATTAAGGATATAAAGTACTATTTCTATGATTTTTTGTTGTTCAAATTTTGTCATTTTTTTAGGGTTCTTGGTCACTAATTATATAACTGCATATTCAAATATATGCATTTTAATGCAAAGAAACAAACAATAATTCAATAAGCAAACGATTAACGGCTTAATTAACACGTTAATTAACATGTTTATAGCTAAAATATCGGTTTATTAGGGAGCTATATAAATAAAGAGATGCATTTCATCCCTTATTTGTTAGCCTTTCTCGATTGTTGTTTTGACTACTATCGGTTGTCCGCAGTGGGGGCAGATGTCAGACTTGGTTTGTTGGGCGACTTCTTCCGGGGACGCGAATAGCTGCCACATGGGGACGTTGAGGGCGGTGGCGATTTTTTCAAGTGTAGCAGTTGTCAATGATTCAGCAGCAACCATTTGTCTAACAGCAGATAGGCTTACATTCATTTTATCTGCCAATTCTTGTTGTGTGTAATGTTTCTCTTTTAAAAGTTCCTTTATTCTCATAATTATCTTTTTGATTTCAAAAATACAGATTATTTATGAAGAATACAGTATATACTATATTAATTTATGCAAAAGAAATAGTATATTATAGTTGTTTTGTTTGGCGATATACAGTAAATACTGTATCTTTACATCAAATAAAAGAACTAATAACAATTAACTCCTAAATATATGAAACGCTACAATTTATCAGAGATAATGAAAAACGCTCACAGATCGTATAAGTATTCAGGCAAGCAGCAAGGTAAGACTTTCGGTGAGGTGCTTAAAGCAACTTGGAAGCTTGCAAAACTTCAAGCTATCTTCACGCAGGAAGCAGTAAAAGCACGAACTGATAAATTCTTGACAGAAAGTAACGAAGCTATAAGAAGAGCGGCTAAGTCTACTCCTAGCAAAGCATACAATGATTTATCAATTCCTTCGTCGGCATATTACAATCCGAATAGCACCGGTAGATATGGGGCCCATTATGTAGGAGATTAACTAACACTTTAAAATATAAAACAATGAAATACGAAGTTTCTAAGAAAGGTTCAAGCGTAACATTTAAGTTCGAAACATACGAACAGGCGGCTGATTTCTGCTATATGTATGTCATGTCAATGCACGTGAAAGGTGATAGATTCCCTGAACTTTCAATTAGAGAGATAAGCGAGTAATCAGAACATTAAAATTTAGAGCAATGGACAATATTTTGAACTCAACAGTTGAAATGAGCCAAGCAGAACTTATTCTTCAGTTGGCCAAGACGAATGTGGAACAAGAGAAAAGGCTTAAAACTACAGAGCTAAGATTAAGCGCACTCGAAGAGGAAATAAAAAAGTTGTCTTCAAAGTGCATTGGTAACTATGGGTGCTCCACCATGTCATCATATATCCAGAGGTACAAATTACCGATTTATGTGAGTGACATTTCGAAGCTTAGTAATGATGCTGCACGATTATGCAGAAAAAGGGGGTATCCGGTCAATAAGGTAAATATTGAACGTTTCGGTGCAATCAATGTTTATCCGGACTTCATTCTTCATGAACTACTGGATGACTATATAAGGACCACACAGCGTCTTAATGGAAGTATAATAAGATAATAATACAAACTATAAAGCAATGATTAAGGTAGAAATAAGCCAATACTTAGCAATGTTAAAGTCATTCACTGAATGCGCTCAATACAGAGCGGAGTGTTACCGGTTAAAAGCTGAAAACGAAAAGCTAAGATCTGAACTGTCGGATAGTTTAAAAGATTCTCGGTCTCCCCGTAACAAAATCGAATACTTCGATTACGGTAGCCGGATAGGAACTAACTAAGATGAAAGTTGTGTTGGGGCTTCGGTCTGACACTTTAAGTTGATGCCAATCGACACAGTGACAATCTGAAAAATGGTTGTCACTGTTTTACCGGTTTTAAGTGGTTCTAAGAGAATCATGTGATTTAAAATAAGGCACTTATATACGACCCTGCACTAAGTGTTTGGGTTATAACTAAAAGTTATTGCGACGGGCTGAGTGTTGAGTCGTATATAACTGCCTAAAATAATAACTATCATCTTTGATTATTCAAAGTAATATAGAGTTGAAAATAGTACATAAAACAATTTTATTAACAACATAAATAATTAGTATTATGGAACAAGAATCAAGCGCAATCAATCCGTATAACGGAATATTTGGGCAACAAGGTTGGATTTGTCCGAAGTGTGGAAGGGTATATTCACCATATACTCAAATGTGTTTGTATTGCAAACCTGATGATATAACTACTATTTCTAATCTTAGCGACCTTTCTAACAAGAATGTCAGCGAAGAAGAACTAAGAGAAAATCGTAAAACCAAATAAGATATGAAACAGACATTAGAAGAAGCAGCAAAAGAAAATATCTTATTTAACCATAGAACGGTTGATCGTACTTTGTCAGGTGGCAACTTGGCGCAATTTGGGATAACGAATTTTATTCAAGGCGCCGAATGGCAAGCAAAGCAATTATCTTGCGTAAGTGCATATGAAAAATTGCTGGAATCTAACAAAGATGATTTTTTAAGCCATCATATAGATAAGGTCAAAATGGAAATTATTCGCATTGTAGCTAATGATGCGCAAGCAGTGACTTTTCAAACACTTGGACAGTATAGAAGTTGGCTAATGAAAACTATTAACGAGTTAAGTTACCCAATACCTGAATTATGAGTAGAACACCTAAAATAAATAGAGTTTGGAATAAACAGGAGAAACGGATAGTCCGGCTTCTCTATCGCAAAGGATTTGAGATAGATTTATCAACCTTGTATTGGGCCTCCTATAAAGAGACAGGAAAGAAGTACAGACATAAAGGCTCTCCGTATAACTATCCGGGTTATCGTGATGAAGTCTATTTTTGTACTTGGGACTATTGGGGAGAATGTGATGAACATCCTTTAGTTGACCGTTTTATAGAAAAAACGACATGGGAAAATATTCCTGATGACGTACTAAAGAACTGTGGTGATATGTGTGAAGTATATTCACGATCAAATTTCCAATATAAAGGTAGAAAGTGGCTGATTAAATATTTGTCAGCCCTTCCCACCGTTAGATGCGATTCGAAGATAAATAAAATTCTGAGAATCAAACATTATTAAAAACTATACAGAAATGAATTATGGAAGAGATAGATTTGAATGATACTGTTACTGTGGAACTGACAGAATGGGGAGCAGTATATCTTAATGCGATAAATATGTTTAAGAGACTAACCACTCTAAAAAACTGTTCTTATAATCACCATTATAAAACGGACTATAAAGAAGGTGATATTTATAGAAACCAACTTTATCAGTTAATAGCAGAGTTTAAAGACGGGATTAGGTTTGATAAACCGAAACCTTTTAATAAGTTGAAGAAAGCATGTTAAACCAAATAATAAAAAGTTATGGGATTTACAACGTCTTGTTTTATTAGAAAAAATACGGAGGAACTTCGTAAAAAATTGGAAGAGCTGGGATATAACCTACTTAATTCCGGTGATACGACTTTAGATGCACATAATTATGACGGTAAGGGAAGTCATAAAAATATCGAAGAAGGGAGAGCTATCATTACGTCTTATGGGAATCTCTATGGGGTGATATATAATGTAGATGCTGTCACCAAGAAAGGAAGGAGTGATTGCGGAACCAATGAGGAACTTTTCCTGGCTATAGCTGCATTAAGGGATGATAGTAACTACATGCAGTGGTTTATTTGTACTGAGGATTACATAGAATCCCCTGCTAAAGAATGGAAAGTCGGAGATTGGGATTTAAATACCTGTCCGGATGTTACGTATGAACAGCAATTACCACATTGGCGTAAGGCTACGGTAGAAGAACTTATTAATCATTTCAAATAAAAGCATAGTACTTGTATGGAAATAAACTGTAAATACTGCCCTAAAAATGACGGTGCAGGGACGTGCAAAATAGATGACTGTCCTCTTCTTCCTATTATACAGGAAATAGAAAAAATGCAGTCATTCCTTGAAACAACCGCTAGTGATAACCCAAAAGAACTGATAGAACGTCTTACTGACATAAATGTCTACTTGGCCCGTTCAGGGAAACTCTTAGCTGATGCAAAAGCATATCAGGATCAAGTGACTGCAAATATATATTCGCAGCACATGGAGTTTATATCGCGGGTTCCGGCTACTGTTGCAATAAAGTTTGTTGCAGCCCAAAGTGTGACTGCTAATCAGTTGGTTGTATGGCTAGATCGCATAAATCGAACACTTGTTCATGCTGGAGATAATATACGTACGCAGATATCCTTTGCAAAGCAGGACATGGCATTGCAAAGAAAGGGATATTGAAAAAACGTTAATCACGGAAAAATAACTGATTTAAAGTGATTGTTTTTACGTCACTTTTGTTTAGCTTTACACCGTGAAAATAATGAATCATCTTAGTGGTGTTTGATGACAAAAGGATATTAAATAGGCTTTCTTGGAGTATATACCCTAAACACCACATCAAGGGTATAGAAACTCGAAAGCCTTCGCTTTTTATAGATGAATACAATAGGCATACATGGCAAATCCATTGGTTAATTTCTAAAATACTAGATTTAATTATGTCGAGACCTAATAAGACAGGTTTGAGTTATTTCCCAATGGATGTTGATTTATTCCAAGACATACGAATAAGGAAACTAATCAAGTATCAGAGTGGCAAGGCTATAACAGTATATGCTCTCCTGCTATGTCTTATCTACCAGCGTGGGTACTACATGAGGTGGGATGAAGAGTTGCCCTTCATTATATCGGAACAAACCGGGTTTGAAGAGGCGTATATACTGGAGGTCATCAGAAGCTGCATGACACTAGGGTTATTCTCCAAGAAACTGTATGATGACGAACAAATCATTACGTCAAAAGGGATTCAAGAGCGATACCTGTATATATGTAAACTGCTCAAAAGAAGAGTGAGCATTACTGAATATTTGCTTATTGATGAAGAAAAGGAGCTTGTTACTTCTCAAGAAACCGGGGTTATTTCCGGAAAAACCCCGGTTATTTCCGAAGAAACTGCTTTAAATTCGGTGAAAATGCAACAAAAGAAAAGAAAGGAAAAGGAAATAAAAGAAATCTCTCTATTGAGAGATAAAGAAAAGTTTCCCCCTCCCGAGGTTGTAGACAAAACATTAAGCGAATGCTATGATGAACTATCATGTGACAGAAGTTGGATTGAAATCGTAACGATGAATACACGTAATTCCGGTCATAAGGATTTTACGATAGACATGTTCGGAATGTATTTAAAACGTTTTTTCGAGAAGCTCCAAAACGAGGGAGAGGTAAGAAAGTCTCCCAAGGATGCAAAATCGCATTTCTCCCGTTGGTTGAATATTGAACTGAAAAAGAAAGGCAATTATGAACCAAAACCAATTACCAACAACATCTACGAGCAGAAGCGAATTGATTCTGAGCGGAGAAAATCTAAACTCATGGCTGAGTTCGCAGAAGCGGACGCAAAATTCCTTGCAGAACAAGAAGCTAAACGAAAAGCAGTTGGCTTTATTGGAGAAATATCCGACACCTTCCCGGATGGCGGTTGATTACAATCCTGACCTGCAAGGGAAACTTGCGAAGTCGAATCTTACACTTGCGGATATTGCAATGAATGACAACATACCTTCGTTGTCCATCATCCGCTCCGTGTACGGTGAAGACAATGCACTCAGGTGGCTGAAAGTACAGTTTGACAGCCTAAACGATTATGCGGAGCAAGGGAAGGGTATAGCAGACTCACAACTGGATGAACTTTGTATTCTTGTCCTGGGTGAGTATTATTGGATGAATTTAGCTGAAATATGCAACTTCATATCCAGGCTCAAGTTGGGAAAATATGGGCAGTTTTATGGAGCCATTGGTCCGATGAAGATTACTTGTTCGCTCCTGGAGTATATTAAAGAGCGACGTATTGACATCGAACGTTATGAACGAGAGCAATACCGCATTCAACGCCAGAAGGAGATAGAAGAACGTGGGAACAACATGATTCCTTATGCTGAATATCTTGATCGAGAACGGAAACTTGTAGAAAGTGGGGATAAGGATGCTATTGAAAGAGCTTCGAAGCGTATTGGAAGCACTTGTTTGTCAACAGGTTAATTAAAGATAAAGCCTTGTGAATAAAACAGGTAACGTTTGTTTACAAGTGGAAAAATAAGTAACTTTATACCTGTAAATCAGAAATATATAAAATATAAGAGCAATGAAAACAATTAGAAAATTAACTGAAAGGGAAGTGGTACTCAACAGGCTCATACAACCTATTCTTATGCCTGTTATTTACTCACTAAATTACAAAGTTAGTAACCAAACAGATGATAATTCAAGGTTATCCAGTAATTTGTAACGGCATTCATAATGTCGGAAGGCATCTTAAGCCTATGTGCAAACAATGCCCGTTGTATACCAAAGGAAAGCAGCCATTTAGAAGTTCATGGCGTATAAGTGGAATTGAAAAATGTATTATAAATCATGTTAGTAGGAACAACAAATCTTAATACGACGCTCAATATGGCATACGTCCTGACCGACGTCGTGGAAACGCTTCTCTACGATTTGAGAAGTGAAATGGGAAAACAAGGTTATGAATTGCGTCATGATGCAAAACGCAACTTCAACACTGCGATTTCCTCCATCCGTAAATTGAAGCTTGACGTTGACAAAACGCAGCTCTCTACACAGGAAAACTTCGGGAATGACTCCGATTGTCTTCTTGCCTTCATCCGGCTATTGGTAGATCGCTGCGGTGATGATGACAAGAAGATGTTTGAGTTCTATAATTATATCAAGCGGTATCCGTCTCAACTCGGCTTGAAACTGTCTGATGAAAAGTGTGTGTTTGCGCATGTTTTTGAGAATAAATAACTATCAAGACAAATAAGAAAGGAACTAATATGAAATTAACAAAAGAAGAAGATAAAGTAATCTGCAAGTTTTTAAAAAATGTATCGGACGAAGGAGGTAAAAGCCTGGTTAGATTAATGCAGTTTGTTCTTATAAAACTATCAGAAGATGCTATTCTGATGAACGCTGCCGAAGTAGTTTTAAGTCAAATTATGGCTTTCGAAGGCGAGAAATACAATACACGCATGGCCATCCAATACTCTAAAGTCGGTGAAAAAACTTTGGAAGAACGTGCATACGAAATAGCTGACTGGATGCTTTCGTTAGGATCTGAAAACTGCGATCTTCGGGAAGAGTTGAAAAAGGCTATTTTAGCCGGATATAATTTGCATCATGAAGATTTCGATGACGAAGAATAATTCAAATTAAGATAAAAATGAAAGCAGAATTATATAAAGAACTACGCCAGTCTGAGCAATACATGGAAATGCTGGAAGCTGGTATAAAAGCTCTTTCTGAGCTTTTGGAAACATTTGATATAGTGAATAAAATAAGAGAAAATACTATAGTAGAAGCTCACGGACACTTAACCATTGAGCTGAATGATGAAAAAGAATATTATAAACGATTGATTAAACAATTAGATAATAAAAATTAGAAAGGAATAAATTATGAAAAGTGGAATCGAAATTATAGCAGAAGAACGCAAGAGACAAATTGAAGTTGAAGGATGGACACCGGAACATGATGATGAACATCGTTGTGGGGAATTGTCCGATGCAGCAGCTTGTTATGCCACCAGAGGTTACTGGCGTAATTATCAACGTAATCCAGCTTATTCCATGATATGGCCTTTTAGCGTAGATTGGTGGAAACCAATGGCAGATGATTTATTAGGGGAGGAATACATTGATGGTCGTATAAAAGAGCTTGCAAAAGCTGGTGCACTCATTGCTGCCGAAATTGATAGATTGCAAAGATTGAAATAGTCCTCAAAATAAAGATAGAAAGGAATATTTATGAAGAGTAAAAAAATAACCGTAATCATGCTCGCTTATCTGCCAAATAGAGTTTCAAGAGATATTAGACCGACAGGTAGAACGAGTTTTGAAAGGAGAAATTAGTATTAACGATGTAGCCTGAAAAGGCTCAAAACAATTTAGAAATGAATAGTGATGGTAATAAAATTCTGGATGCTATTAAGAGAATGGCAGCAGATGACAATAAAGGTTTGATAATGACCACTACGATAGTCGATGTTAAAGATGATCCGCGCGGCTCAATCGTTGGCTTTGGGACTGAAAAAGTTTGCGGAGATGATGCATTCGCCCAGACAATGGGTTTACCAGGCAAGTATATGGCATGTGCCTTTTTTATAGATCGAGAAGAACTAAAGAAATACCTCTAAACGATACAGTAATGAAGAAAATACTAATAATTCTCGCAGTCACCTCGCTGATAGGCTGCACTACCCCCAAAGCCTCACATACGACATTTAAGAGAGAATATAAAGAGAACCGCTTTACAAAACAGTTTCAAGAAGCGGATTCAATGTTTAATCAAAAATATTTATTAAAATGAAAACATTAGATGAAAAGGCTGCTGAATATGCAGCGAGTGTAGTATCGTGTAATAAAGAAGCAAAAGAGTGTGAGGGACTTATTCAAACAGCTTACATTCTTGGAGCAACAACGGAAGGAGAATTGTTGAGAGAAGAAACAGGAACCTTCGGGCAAGCACTTGAATCCCTCAAACGGGGGCATCTTGTTACTCGTAAAGGATGGAATGGCAAAGGTATGTTTATATTCATGCGTCCTGCTGATGAACTTCATATTGGCTTTGTAGCCAAAGATATTAAGTCTTTACCTCAAAAAGTGAAAGATTACTATTATCAGGATTGTGTTGACGAAAACGGTAATCCTATCGAACTGGAAAAGGATGACACAGTAAAATTCACAGCATACATTTGCATGAAAGCCGCTGATGGCTCTATCGTAAACGGTTGGCTTGCTTCCCAAACGGATATGCTTGCTAACGACTGGATGATATTTGAGTTTTAACATACTGCCATACGGTGGCTGAACGTCCGCCGTATGGCTCAAAACAGAATAGTAATGAACAAAAATATAATCATAAAGAAAGAGAAGCCTATCTGTCAGTTAGATGGGCTTCCGGGAGTAAAAAGACGTAAGGTTGATGCGTATAGTATCAATAATACAAGTGACATTGAATCAACCATCGAACTGGGATATGCGTGTACTTCTGCCGGAGATAATGGAGCTATAAATGTTTGGAAGGATGATGCAGGAATTATTCGCGGTGAATTAATGCGGTACTGTGTAACTGTTGAAAAAAGAACGTTTACCAGCTATGCAGAAGTGGAAAAATGCGTTAGTGATTGGCTTGAAAGGATTAACCCATAACAGTACAGAAATGAAAGATTCAGAAAAATATATTGCAAGTATAATAGATAAATTCCCCATCAATAGTTTGCCAAAGTTTACGATACATGAGTTATCTCACATTATCAATTTGGTTCGCAATGAAGAACGTCAGAAAGCGACTGAAGCATTTCGTATTATGGGAGAAGAAACACGCTTTGATATTCCTATAGACGTTTTAGGGAAAGCGAGAGAAATTTTTGAACGAGAGTTAAATTCAGATTAGTTTAGAAATGAACACAAGTTTTGAAAGAACGGCTGCTGCTACCGATGAATGGTACACACCGAAAGAAATAATAGACAGTTTAGGCAGATTTGACCTCGACCCGTGCGCTCCCATAAATCCACTTTGGCAGACAGCTAAGATAATGTACAATAAGAGCGATGACGGGTTATCTAAGAAGTGGAGGGGTCGTGTTTGGCTTAATCCTCCTTATTCCCGTCCTCTTATCGAGCAATTTGTTCGCAAGTTAGCGGAGCATGGTAACGGTATAGCATTGCTTTTTAATCGTTGTGATAGTAAGATGTTTCAAGATATCATCTTTGAGAAAGCTACGGCTATGAAGTTCCTCCGAAATCGTATTAGGTTCTATCTCCCAGACGGTACTCGTGGAGATTCGCCCGGTTGTGGTAGCATTTTAATCGCTTTCGGCGAAGAGAATGCAGAAGTATTAAGGACATGCGACATCGCAGGTAAATATGTACGAATCAATTAGAGTAAAACAAAGAAGATATGAAAGAATCACATACAGGCATTGGGATATGCCATTGTTACCAATGTCGAATGGATAAAAAACATTGCAGTTCTAAAAAAAGAAAGTTTGAGAAACGGGCTATAAATAAGTTCCGTCGGAAACAATTGAAATTAGATGAAATAATAAAATGCAATCGTTTTGGAAATATTGGGCTTGATCCCAATATTTTCCGATTTTAAAAAAGAAAGGATCTAATTATGAAACAGACAGTAGAAAAAGCAGCAATATCATTTGCAAATAAATGCCGTGTTGCAAATATTAAAGGAGGTCTTGACTATCCTTATGATGAACTTGATATGAGAAATGCTTTTGAGGAAGGAGTAAATTGGCAGTCAAAGCAATCTCCTTGGATAAGCGTGGAGGAACGGTTGCCTGAATATCCGTGTTGGGTGCTTGTGACAGGTAAGGAGTATAAATATCGAATTTTGTTTTACTGTGGAGGTAAGTTTTATACAGATAAAAGTTTAACATCATATGATGGGAGCATTCTTTTCTGGATGCCCATTCCCACCTTCGATGAAATCCTTGAAGCGAACAAAGATGTGTTGAAACGAATTAAAGAGAAAGGAGATTAAATATGAAAGCAAGAGTAAAATCAACCGGAGTTCTGATAGATGTAATTCCGAAAATAAACACCAGTGCGCAACATAGCATAGATAATCTGTATGTATGCGATAATATGGTTTTCAGAGAGTGTGAACTTGACTTTTTAAATCTTGGAAATTCAGCTATTGATTGGGAACAGAGGCGTTATGAAATAGCGAAAGCCGCTATGCAAGGGATTTTATGCGCTCCTATTGTTGAGGGAGTAGATCCTAATCCAACACCTTGGGAACTGGCAAGGATGGCAGTAAGAAACGCTGATGCTCTTATTAAAGAACTAAAGAAAGGGGAATAACCATGACCGAAGAGCTTGTAACGTTTGAAACAGCAAAGTTTTTAAAAGAAAAAGGTTTTGACATAGCTTGTGAAAATGTTGTTAGAGAAGATAAAACGCGCATGAATACTTTATTTAGAATAAATAAGAATCTACCTAAAACATGTTATTCTCTACCTACCCAAGCTATTGCGGCTAAATGGTTAAGAGAAAGACACGAAATAAATGTGTCTGTACTTAGAATGACAGAAAGATATGGTGGTGCGGTTGCTGAACATAATCTGCTGAAATACTTTTATCATATTCAAATCCCTAACAGACAATCTATAGTTGATGTAGGTATATATTATTTCACCTACGAAGAAGCACTTGAAGCAGGAATACAGGAAGCATTAAAACTTATGTGATTATGGACAATATTAATTTGAATAAATGGCGCGACCGTGCTTATAAGACCGCTTGTGAGCACGGTTTCCATGATAAGGAGCTGAGTAAAGAACACTGCCTTTGCCTTGTCATTTCTGAGCTTATGGAAGCTGTGGAAGCGGACCGAAAAGGTAGATTAGGAAAAAATTGTAAACGTCGTTTTGAAATGGAATACAATCGTTACCCTGCATTGGTGAAAGAAGAGATGCGATTCAAATGCACGTTTGAAAAGCATATAAAAGATTCACTTTTTGATGAACTGAGCGATGCAGTTATACGCTTGCTTGACTTGTGCGGAATGTGTAAGATAGATTTAGAAAATGACTGCTTAGACAATGAAGTGCTTGAAGAATATTCGCGTATATTCATTGGCAAAACATTCACAGAGTCTATTTTCAATATTACTAAAAATCTTATTGATGGAGATATATCCTACTCTCTAATTAAGATTTTCGGGCTTGCTAAGCATCTTGATATTGATTTGCTCTGGCATATTGAACAGAAACAAAGATATAATGAATTAAGACCTATGTTGAACGGGAAAAGATATTAATCATGAATCATACAATAAAATTCAGAGGGAAAACGGTTAATGGCAATAAATGGGTATATGGAGATTTGCTTCATATTGCTGGAGGATATATTATATATCATGGCTCTCAAAAAGATTGTGAGATTACTACCGGCAAGCATGTTGCCGTTGAGTTGCTTCATGATGAAATCTCTGTTGTTGTTCCAGAGACCGTCGGGCAATTTACTGGTTTATTCGACAAAAACGGAAAAGAAATATATGGAGGTGACATTGTACAACTTGACTATATTACAACGATTGGAAAACATCGCATAGGACTTTCATTTGAAGTTAAATGGTGTACCCAAGAAGGATGTTGGGTTGGATGGGATGGCTTTGTAGAAAATGCTCTTCAACAAACATGCAAAATGTTTGTAGTTAAAGGAAACATTTATGATAATCCGGAGTTGATGAAGGAGGAATTATGAAAAAGATACTTTTTAATGATAAATATGAACTTGCACAGGCTGTTCTTGACGGTCGGAAGACGATGACGAGAAGGGCAATAACTTGTCCGAGAACCTTTAGAGGTGAATGGGTTGCAGGATTCAATGTGCATATCCAGCAATCTGACAGGAAAATAGTTGATTATCCTTGTATGTACGATGCAGACGAAAGGGAATTTGATGGGGGCCAAATACTTCCAAAATACAAAGTAGGCGAAGTGGTTGCTATTGCGCAATGCTATAGGGATATTGACCAGCTTCACCGAAATGGTAAAAATGCAGCTTATTTAGAACTGTTACCTGGACTGAAATTATATCCAGGATGGGGTAACAAAATGTTTGTTAGATCTGATCTAATGCTACATCATATCCGTATTACTGATATCAAAGTCGAGCGCCTAAAGGGTATATCTGATACAGATTGCTTACGTGAGGGAATAGTGAAGGGGCAATGCGGCTCAAAAGAAACACATTTATCAAGTGTTGATACAAACATTTGTACTTGGGAAACAGAATATTCTGTTGACTATCTAAAAAACGGTAAGACATGGACGATGATTGGGGTTCCTGCAAGAGCGATAGATTTAGCATAAGTTTAACCGCAGGGCGAAAGCCCTATATAACACATAAGAGCAATGAACACATATTACAAATTTGCGCCAAACGTATTTTTGGCAAAGTGCGAAGAAAAGCACGAAAGAGGTGAGGAAATTCTAGTTACCACTAGGTATGGCAAAGAAAACGAAAGCATAGTTTTCAATCTAATTTTTGAGAAAGACGGTTTTTACTATTACTCCATCGTCCGTGCTGACGGTTTTAACGTTCAGGAATGGGCGAAGCAAAAGGCAGAACGCAGACGTGAATGGGCTGTATCCGCAGAACGCAAGAGTACTGAATTTTATAACAAGTCGAATAAGGATGCTGATTTCCTTTCACTTGGAGAACCTATCAAGGTCGGACATCATAGTGAAAGAAGACATAGAAAAGCAATAGATGATGCCTGGAACAATATGGGTAATTCAGTGACAAGGCTAATGAACATGAAAGAATAGATAACTCGATAATTCGTAACCTATTACTACAATAAATAGGTAATCACCATTCATTACCAATCACTTATACTTTTTTAGTAACATCAGTGGACAAATATAAAATAATAAATTAAAATTATTAACTTTGCATTACATGTCAAGTGGCATGTAGCTAATCGGACGAAAAGACATGAGGTTATCAATAAAACAGGAAAATTTTTGTAATTACTACATTGAATGTGGGAACGCATCCGAATCTTATCGTCGTGCGTATTCTTGTAAGAATATGAAAGACAACACTGTTAATCGGAAAGCGATTGAACTGTTAAATAACGGCATGATTACGGCAAGGGTCAAAGAATTGCAATTAGAACAAAAGGAGAAGTCAGATATAACTAAAGAGCGTATCTTACAGGAATTATCCGGTATTGCATTTTCTACCATCGCCGATATGCATAATACTTGGATTGAACGTAAGGAATTTGACCGGCTTTCTAAGAAAGAAAAATCATCAATAAAAAGTATTTCTACAAAAGTGCTTAAAAAGAATATCGGCACAAGAGATGAGCCGGAAATAGTGGATGTTGAGTATGTGAAGATAGAGTTGTACGATAAAATAAAAGCTATTGAGCGTATCTGCAAGATGCTTGGTTTTGATTCACCAACAGAAGTGAATATCAACAAGGACAGTGAGGATATGTCCCGTGAAGATATGTTGGATGAATTAGAACGTCTGGAAAAATTGCGTGAGGAATAATGAGATTAACTGATGCACAGGTAAAAAGAAAGCTTGAGTTGGAGCGTCTGCTATTGAAAATGGATGCTCCCAATATGTTTTATAAATTTATTCCGTATATCAATGCGTCATATACCAGTATGTGGTTCCACAAGGTTATTGCTGATCATTGCCAAATGCTTTTTGATGGTAAAATCAAGAATTTAATGGTATTCATGCCGCCACAAAATGGGAAATCTGAAATTGTATCTCGTAATTTCCCAGCGTTTGCTTTAGGCTGTAATCCTGATCTTAAAATTGTCGGTACATCGTATAGTGCTAATCTTGCAGAACAATTCTCGCGTTCTATTCAGCGTATTATAGATAGCAAGGAGTATCAAGCTATATTCCCCAATACTTATCTTAATGGAAGTAATGTCAGGACGTGTGTAAAAGGTTATTTGCGCAATGTGGATATATTTGAGACGGTGGGGCATAAAGGTTTTTATAAGGCGGTTGGTGTCGGTGGTTCTTTGACGGGAACGCCAGTGGATATAGCCATTATTGATGACCCGGTAAAGGATGCAATGGAAGCCTATTCTGTTACTTACAGAGAGCGCGTGTGGGATTGGTATACTTCAGTGTTGCTTACACGTCTTCATAATGAAAGCAAACAGCTTTTTATTATGACGAGATGGCATGACGATGACCTTGCCGGACGCATATTGAAGAAGGAACCTGACAAATGGACTGTATTGTCTGTTCCTGCTATACGCGAGACACTTGAGGATGGGAATGATTTTGACCCTCGCAAGGTAGGCGAGGCATTGTGGCCGCAACGTCATTCTTTGGAAAGGCTTCTTGACGCACAAAAACGTTCGCCAAGATTCTTTTCTGCGTTATACCAGCAGCATCCCACCGTTGAAGGAGGTAATATTATCAAGGAAGCGTGGTTTGGTCATATTTCTGCTTTTGACTTTAAGAAAAAGCTTAAATATGAGCCTATAATCTTTTTTGTCGATACGGCTTATACGGAAAAAACGAGCAACGATCCGACTGGCATACTCGGTTCCTGCATGATTGGTAATGATATATATATTGTGTGTGGAAAGAAGGTGAATATGAAGTTCCCTGAATTGTGCCGTTTTCTTCCTTCCTATGTACGTGACAATGGATATGGAAGTGATAGTACGGTAAGGATTGAACCGAAAGCAAATGGTCTTTCCGTAATAGACCAATTACGCGAAACAACCAACCTGAGTGTTGTTGCCACTTCTTCACCAAAAGACAGCAAAGAAACAAGGTTAAACGCTGCCTCTCCTTTTGTTGAGAGTGGACGTGTGTATCTTGTGGATGGAGATTGGAATGAAATGTTTATTGATGAGGTGTGCGGTTTTCCTGCAAAACCTCATGATGAGTTTGTGGATTTGCTTTGCTACTCGATAGATTATCATCACAGAAGCTTTAATGAATTGAGTGACGAGGAGATTCTAAGGGATTTTCTTTGATTATATGAAAGAAGTGACTCTAAATACGTCACTTCTTTAAATTAAATTCCTATATTTGCATCGTGAAAACAATAAGACTGGTCGAGTGAAGCCCTCCGGAAACAAGATATTAATGTAAAGTGTCTATTTAATGCTACGGGGCTTCACAATATGCGTGGCAAAGGATAGGCACTTTATTTTTTATCTGCGTGAAGAGGCGCAGTACATTATGAAAAATAATCATTCATATGCGAGTATTCGCAATTTACTGCCGAAAACATTTGCTGTTGTGAAAAGTATTAGTACCTTTGCGGTGCGACAACTTTATTTACATAACAGCTATGTGGATTTTTTATATCCATACGGCATACTTTTTAATAATATATTGGAGAAGTTACACTCGTGTCTTTATTCGCCGCATAGCAGTAAAGAGGTTGTCGCAGACTTAGGGTGTACTTCTCCTTTTTTTGTAAACAAATAATTTCATTTCATGCGACAACCAAATGAAATCTATTTGAACGGGAATAATAGTACCGTACAAATTGCGTCAGCTCACGAGACGAGCAAGACTTTCTCCTATAATGGGAACGATGTCCTTTTTGACATCAAAGATGATGTTATGGTTAACGCCACACAGCTTGCTAAAATCTATGGAAAGCGCCCTGCTGAATATTTGAGATTGCCAGATACGGTAAAATTGATTAATGCAATTACAAGAAAATATGGTATTTCTGAAAATCAATTAGTTGTAACATCAAAAGGTGGGAATATTAGCGATATGGGAAAATCCCACATCGTTGATAATCAACAAGGTACTTGGATGCACAGATTAATAGTAGTTGATTTCTGTCAATGGTTAGACATTGATTTGAAACTATGGTGTACCGAGAAGCTTGACGAGTTAATGAGATACGGTATGACCGCCACGCAGCCAACGCTTGAGCAGATGATTAACAACCCTGACCTTGTTATAAGTCTTGCCACACAACTAAAGAGCGAACGTGAGGAGAAGCAACGATTGGCATTGGAAGTGCAGAAAAAGGAACAGGAGAAGCTGTCTATCATAGAGGGAACAAAGCCAGCCGTAGTATTCACGGAATGTGTAACAAGCTCGTCTACCAATATTCTCATAGGAGATCTTGCGAAACTTATCACTCAAAACGGATATAAGATTGGAGAAATAAGGCTTTATGAATGGATGGTAGAGAACAAGTACCTTATCAGAAAGCAGCGATACAGCAAGTCGAAGAATAAATACGTAAATGACTATATGCCCACACAGAGGACGTCAGAAATGGGATTGTTCTTTGTGAAAGAAAGACCGATAGTGTCGGGTGGAAGTCCCATTTTTATAAAACATACCTGTTACGTTACAGGTAAAGGCCAGGTGTATTTTCTGAATAAGTTTAAATCTTTAATGGCTGCATGATCATGGAAATAAAAATGAATAATAGCTTAACATTTGATGAAGTAGCAGATAAGTTGGGATGTTCAGTGGAGGAACTTTAAAAATTGGCTTTAGAAAATGGCTTGATTGACGAGAATGGAAATCCTACCGAAATGGCCAATAAGAGAGGGACTTCTTCTGATGGAAGTTGGCGAAAATACAGTGAGTTGACATATAAATGCGTAAGACGCTGTGATAAACTAGCACAGCGTCTTTTGTATGTCACATTAATTTATAATTGCTTATTTATCAATTGTTCGACTTTCTTAAGCCTCTCGGCGTATTTTTTCTCTTTCGGGAATGTAGATATGGCTTTTTTAATAATACGCAGTTCGTTCACGTAATCCTTTTGTTTTCTATATAATATCATAAGTCTGTCATAAGAATGTGTTGCGTCACAATCTTCGTAAGAAATGTTTTGCTCATATGTTTTGATAGCCTCTTGAATTTCTCCACGTTTTTCAAGTTCAATGCCCTTGTTGTTTAGCATCGCTATACGATGTATGGAACGTTCTTGTTTCATGTATGCAGAACGTCTTTCTTCCATGGCATCCAACTTGGATTTCTTTATGTCTATATATTCGTCTATACCATTATACTCCCCAAATAAATCACCCATAACAGCCCCTTTGAAATATCGTTTATGTAGGTAGCTCCATTTCACACGTACATATCCATCCCCCAAGTCTATAATAGAGCCTTTCCCGTATTTGGATATAGTTTCCTCTTCTAACTCCTTAGCTTTTCGCTCCTTGTCTTTTATCTGTTGTATTGATGTATTTATGGGTATGTTGAAATCGTACCCATTTACTGTTGATTTATATTCTCCTACAATATCTCCGTTATCATAAACATCTACGTCTATTCCTTTAACTGATACATGCTGTGGTTCCAGTTTATTTGTACGCTTCATGGCTTCTTCATACTCATTACGAATGACAGAACGTGCTTGCTTAAGCGTCATATTATTCAGTATTATTGTATCGGGAAGCTGATTTATGTAGCTTATTATTGCATTATAACTTTTAATGACATCATTTTTGTTTGATGCGTTATCCATGTCACGCAGGCATTGATTGATTAATCGAACTTTATATTCGTAAAGATCGGATTTTGTATTGCTGTCTTTGCTGCTAATTCGGCATAAGGCTATTATCAATACTATCGTGGAAGCAATGATGATTATTATTGCCATATTAGGTTCACAATTTATCAGCTAACTTTTTAATATCTTCCTTACTCGTAACCTTGTGGATGGTTCCGTCTAATTCGATGTAGCCGTTTATACTGGTCGGTTCCTCGAATAACTCGGTTATTCTCACATTTAAGGCACTGGCGATTTTTTCCAATGTCTCAAGTGATGGATTTACCTTTCCATTAATTATATTACTCGTGTTTGTCTGTGAAATACCTATCATTGTGGATAAATCCATAACTTTAACACCTTTCTCTTTACACACTTCTTTTATTCTCAATTCTGCCATAATGTAGTGCATTAATTAGTTATGATGCAAAAGTACAATACTTATCCTTATATTTAATGTATTACATGATTAATTAATGTTAATATGATGTAGTATATTATTGTTTTGTTTTGATATATTAATCTACTACATTATATTTGCATTGTGAAATTGATGTATCACGTTAAAATGTATAACATATGAAACGTTACGATTTAAGCAAGATAATGAGAAGAGCACACCAGTTATTCATTAACGCTCGTGCAAAGTACCCGACATTTTCTGATGCACTCCGTAAATCTTGGAACATGGTAAAGTTTGAGGTTAAGGTAGCTGAAACACGCCAAGCAATCGAAGCGGAAGAAAAAGCTCGTGAAGCGAAGGAATGCGAAGAAAGGGAACAGGCTGCTGTTAATTCAGTTCTTCTTCATGCACAACTGGAAGCCGACCGGATCAGACGTGAAGCGGAAGCCAAAGCACAACGTATGAGAGAAGAAATGGCAGCACGTAAAGAAGGTATAGCTTATAACGAATATCAAGAATGTATCAGCCGTGCTATGGGTTACGGAATTGGTGCTTATTGTGGAGATTAAAATTATGATAGAAATAATAATCATATTCGTTTGTCTCTTTTTAGGGTATTTTCTTTTTAAGAGAAAGGGAGACTCTCTTTTTTACAAAGACTAACTTAGGAGGATTATTAATCCGATGGATATAGATAATTTGTCCATCATAAAAGATATTACATTATGAAACAGTTTCAGTTAACTATTAATGAAGAACTTGCAGGCTTATTACGGTCTGCTACAGAGTTGAATAGCCTGCTTAACAGCTATGTACAAGAGCATTTCAAAGGCTTGGATTATCAGGACTGGCAAGAATATCCAGCAAAGCAGTTTGCAGAAATGCAGAATAGTACTTTAGACATGATGTCGGACTTATCCGATATTATCGGCTACGATATTGCGCAACAGGTAAACGCAGAAGTTAAGAAGGAGGCGAAAGTATGAAGACAATCAGAGTAACAGACGCCGCCGCTCAGTTTATCAAACAGTTACGGGAAGAAGGAATAGAGGAAAGGAAAGTTTTCCTTTGTGATGCTTATTCAAAAGCAGTGGAACATGCGTTGGCCAATGCTGAATACAGTGAAGCGGATTTTTACCCGTTGACGGTGATACATGATTATCATAAACTGATTGAAGAACTTGCAGATAACGACGATACTAAAGGTAATGACTGAAAGCGCACATAAGAGCAATGAAAATACATAGGTAGTGTTAGGGGCTACGGTCCGACACATTTAAAGTTGACGCCAATCAGCAAAGCCACCCCGGCAGCAATACGGTTGCCGGGTTTTGTGTATGCAATAACCTCAGTTTCTTCGGAAATAATACGGTATTATTCCGTGATTAATCACTGATTATTCACTGATTGATCACTAAACGATACGATAAGTACTCTGTGAATATTCTCAATTTATGCAGAAAAGAATATGTGGTGATTTGGAAGTTTGCTACCTTTGTAACCGAAAACACTTCTTTTGTGTTTTCATTGCTCTTATGTGCACTGGCTTGTGAAAGTCGGTGCCATTTTTGTTCTATGTCAAAAGTTAAATCTTTGATTTAGAGAGGTTTGTTGTAAAAATAAAAGTGTAAATCTTTGGATAACTCGTTGATAATTATTATCTTTACAATACAAAAAGAAACCAATAATACTAACAATTAAAAGACAAGAGCAATGAAATCAACAACAATCCAACAGAGAATAATAGAAAAGTTCATCATGTCAGAGTTTGTACAAGGTAACTTAGATACAAAAGAACAAGTAAGCTGTATGCTTATCCTGATTCAAAAGAAGCTGAATATGTCAGTAGAGCAAGCAAGTGACTTTATGAGAAAATCAATTGGTATTAACGCTTAATACACACGATTATGAAAGTATATGATATAAATGGCAATGTAGTAGCAGAAGGCTATTTAGTTCCCAATCCCAATTTCATTCCTAAAGGTGAATACAAAGAAACTGAACTGGATTATCAAAAGAAGCAAGCTGATATGTTGATAACTTCAATTGATGGCAGTTTCTATGAAATCAGTTTGCCTAAAAATGCTACACTTCGCCAGAAGATAAGCAAAGATATAAAAGGATATGGCAGAAACGTAAGAAGGTATAATGAAGATATAATTCATGTAACAGAAAAAGTCCTAAAGATTTTGCAAACTAAATATACTATAATGTGTGACTTTTAAAAATAGATATGACACAAGATCGACTTGATATATTTGAAAAAGTACTCCTTCTTTATGGAGAATACGTCTTACTCAATCTTTATTCTTCTGCTAAAGTTATGGAAAGGTACGAAGATTGTGCCATTATGCGAGATTTGATGAAAAGGCACAATATTGATGAACGTAATGAAATCCAGGATTGGCAAGCTGAATTATGGCGTTGTGGATATTCTGGTGAAATTGCTGGCATTAACTTTCCATATTATATGCATGAAGCTGTAAAAATGGTAGGTTATTAGATAAATATTATTATTTTTTTTGTTTAAAAGTGGCATAGTGAATGTCACTTTTGTTATATTTGCACCATAGCATCTGATGCTAACGTATCCTTTCACGTTCTCGGGTATACGTATTGTTTTATCCGGTCCCTTTTGGAAGGTATTTATTGTTGTTCAACTAATTACCGTATGAAGATGTACGGAACATGCCCATGGATGAAATAACCGCTATATTAGACAGTACCCGACCTTTTGATAATATTATCAACGACTTAAAAGAGAAATCAGTCTGTGTCCCCTCATGGGATAAACTTATCAAAGACTATGAACCAACGATGCACGACATAGTTACTGATACTGTTACTCGTCAAAACAAGGTAAGGTCTGATGGTACGGTAGAGCAAGCTTCACGTATCTATGTTGGTCTTGAAAAGCTTCTAACGAAGCGAATAACAGAGTTCATGTATTCTATTCCGGTAAAACGTATATATCACAATATAGAGGGTAATCCTACCAGACAACAAATAGCAAAAGCGATCGAAGCAATATACAAGTATGCTCGTATTGATAGTGAGAATATTAAGCGAGGTAATGCTTACTTTGCATCATGTGAAGTGTTCACTATTTGGTACACAGTTGAGAGCCCCAATACTCTATATGGTTTTACAAGTAGATATAAACTAAAATGTAAGACCTACTCACCAATGGACGGTGTTAAGCTATATCCTTTACTTGATGAACTTGGTGATATGATCGCAATGTCTTTTGAATACACAAAAAAGGTCAAAAATGAACAAATTACTTTTTTTGAGACATATACAGCAAACATGCATTATAAGTGGAAACAGGAGGGTAGCGGATGGGAATTAGTCAAATCAGAACCGGTTGCTATTCTAAAAATACCAGGAGTCTACGCCTATTGTTCGGTACCTATTTATCACGGGCTTTCCTATATCAGAAAAGAAATAGAATATACCCTTTCACGCAATAGCGATGTAATCGCGTATAATTCCGCTCCTATACTAAAAATAGCTGGTGGGATAAAGGGTAGTGAGAATAAAGGAGAAAGTCGTAGAGTTTATCGCGTAGAACAAAATGGGGATGTAGCCTATGTTTCGTGGGCACAATCTATCGAGGCATTAAAATACCATGTTGACACTTTAGTCAAATTGTTTTGGTCACAATCACAAATGCCAGATATTTCTTTTGAAAACATGAAATCTCTCGGTAATATCGGATTTGATGCAAGGCAGACTTTACTTACTGACGCTCATTTAAAGGTTGGAGACGAAAGCGGAGCGTGGATAGAAGCATTTGAACGCGAATGTAGTGTAATTAAGGCCTTCTTGAAAATGATGAATGTTACGTGGAAAGGTGAAGTAGATAATGTTGAAGTTGAGCATGTTATTACTCCGTTTATCCAAAATGATGAAAAGTCAGAAATAGAGAAGTGGGTTACAGCCAGTGGGGGGAAAGCGGTTGTCAGTCAATTAGAGGCCATCAAGAACTTGGGCATTTCTACCGATCCGCAAGAGACTCTCTCTCAAATTCAAAAAGAAGATGAAACTGCTTCTAGAATCAGAGTGAGCAACATATTTGAACAATCAGAATAATAATCTAAAATATAAATATTATGGCAAAAACGGATACTCTAGAATTTAATAAAGAAAAACAGGGATATTCCTGCGAATTTACCTCTGTTGGGAAATGTGTAATACAGATAGACAGAGAGAAAAGTGGCACACTTAGTATATACGCAAAGTTGGAAGGAATGGATTATGCGCTATTGCATCAATATCCTGCCGCTCAATTCAATGACAATATGATTTTTGAGCTTGACGTACAACAAGGGCTTTCTATCAAGATACTAAGTTCGGTGGGTGTCATGAGTGCAAAGATGACTTATGAAGATGAAGAGTTGTAGTAGTGTTACCTTTGTATAAATGCTATCTCGTATATAAAAATTTTGTAAAAGAATTGATTAAAAATATATATGTAAAAATAATTAAACATTTAATAGTGTGGAAAATATTGAATTTAATGAAAAAGAAGGTTTGTATGTAGCTGATTTTGAATCAAAAGGCAAGTGTGTGATTCAGATTGATAATAATACGGCAGATAATCTTGTTTTTTATCGTTACATGCCAGATATGGAGCCAAGCTCATACGATAAGTTGGATTTTGATTGTAGAAAGAGGATATTTGATTTGGATATACCTATTGGAATGATGATACGTATTATTAGTAAGACGGAAGTAAAAGCCGCCAAAATGATTGTCATACAACAACCAAACGGTAGCAGTTCTTCTATTACAGAAGTAGAAGCGACTATTGATAATAATACTGGTATTCCATCTGTGAACGTTTCTACAGAAGATGGTAAATTACAGTTTGACTTTAAAAATCTAAAAGGGACCAAGGGGGATAATGGGACAAATGGCAGTGATGGAGAAAAAGGTGCGACTGGCGCAAAAATTATGTCCATTGAATTGAGTATTACCGGAACGTCTATTTCAGGTACGGCGCATTTAGATGATGAAAGTACAGCGCCTATTTCTGGTACATATAATCCAGCATAAACATATAATTTTAAATAATATAAAGATGAAAAAGTACATTGGAACAAAACAAATTGAAGCGGAACCTATAACAATGGGTGAAGCATTTGAAAAAGGTTTATTGCAAGTAGGCAGAGTACCCACCGAATCCGAAAAGGACAAAAATGGGTATCGTGTAAGGTACAAGGACGGTTACGAAAGCTGGTCTCCTGCCGAACCGTTTGAGGAAGCATATAAATGCGCTGACACTTTCCTTGACCGTTTGCAGATTGAGCATGATGATCTTGTAGAAAAGTATGACAAGTGCGAAAAGTTTGTAGATTCGGATAAGTTCCGTGAAATTGTACAAGAGGATTATCCGGCATTTCTGTTATCATTGCAACGAAATGTGATGAATAGATATGGAAGTATTATTGAACAAAGAATGTCCATAGCTAAAGGAGAAACAAGCATTACAACACTTCCAAGAATGTCCTTTGGAGATGCAATCGAAGCGTTGAAGTTCGGTTTTGCCATCCGTAGAAAAGGCTGGAACGGTAAAGGTCTGATGGTATTCAAACAAATACCAGCGCATATCGAAAGTGATATTATCCCCAAGATGCAATCACTTCCGCAATCAGCAAAAGACCTTATTCTGAAAGGCAAGGGCTTCATAGACTATACAAGCCAGTGTCTTATCTACAACGAAAATACTGGTCGTGCTGATTCATGGGTTCCGTCTATCAGTGATGTATTTGCCGAAGATTGGGAGATTGTACAATAACCTATCTGTCAAGTTGTAGAAAAGTTAAAGGCAGCGTAGGCATCTGTTTATGCTGCTGGCTTAAAACTTAAAATCATGAAGAAAAAAATATCAAACTGGCTTATTAGATTAGCATCGAAGATCAACCCACAAGAAAGACTGAGTAGTATTGAACGAGTTGATAACTACGAAGCAAAGAAGCTAGGCATATGTCTTGCACGGACCAAGAAAGAAATCAAGGACTATCGCAAAAAGATGAAATTAGATGAAGGTTGGTCTAATCGCAAAGCCGATGAAATGCTTATCAGAGAACTTAAGAACGAAGTGCGCCAGTCAATCAACAACTCTATCAACCAAAGAGGGTTGGTTGAATACTCCGTTGAAAAGGTTGGTGACGAACTTCATGTTACCGGTGAAATCAAAGTCTATATCAAAAAAGAATCACATGAAAGTTCCAATAGATGAAATGACGTTTGCCGAAAGCGAATATCATAGAGGTAACAAAATATGGAATGCCCAAACGTTATACGATTTTGCTAAGGCAAAAGAGTATCCAGTTATGGATATGCAACTTTGGTGCATTGATTTGACTACTGAAGCATTTGAATGCAGCCAACTTCATAGTTTCATATTCCAATGCAAGCGGGTTCGTAACTGTTCGCTTGATTATCCTATCATATTAGATGAAGTTGGCCAAATTGCTGATGGCTATCATCGTTTATGCAAAGCTATATTAGAGGGTAAGGAGACAATTAAAGCTATTCGGTTATTGGAAATGCCGGCACCTGATAGGATTGAGGAGGAATAATATGAAGAAGCATACAAGAATTATTACGGTAGAATATGTTGTACGAGATTGCCATATCTGCGGTAAAGTTATAGTGAAGCATCATTTGTATCCAGAAATTGATAAAAAGCAAGAAAAACTGCGTAGATGGCAAAGGAGGTAATGATTCAGTCTAAATATCATTGTCGAGATTGTGTACATAGCTACGATTGGCATGAGAAAAATAGTAAAGGTGAATTGTTTATGTGTCGATGTCGGCTATCTAAATGGACTAAATTTTTGAATCGTAATATATGTGATAAGTTTAAGAAGAAAGAATAGGATCTTAAAAATATGCCATAATTATTAGTCTAACCCCCGTGATTTTTCTGACAACTTATAGCGTAATATTAAAAATAGGACAATATGGCAAAACCTAAAATTCCAAATCAGAAAAAGAAGTATCAAGAACTTAACAGTCGGATAAATAGGTATGTCGTTCTTGTTGAGCAGATATACGACACACTGAATTTGGACGCCGCCAAAGCTGTTTCACGTACGGAATATTCCTCTGATAGCAATAAACCGTTTAAATGGTCCGATTACCCTCAAACTAAAAAACAAATTGACGACATACAAAGGCATTTCGTAGAAGATATAAACGCAATTATCTATCGTGGTACGACCGAAGAATGGAAAAATAGTAATGAAGCACAGGATTTGATAGCAAACAGAGTATTAAAAGCATATAACGCACAAGTTGATAGAGAGAAATATAAAGTTTTGTATCAAGTAAATTCTGATGCTCTGAAAGCATTTCAAAACCGGAAGGATAAAGGATTCAATATATCGGCAAAACTCTGGCAGCAATCTATGATCTACAAAGAGGAATTGGAGGCTGCGATCTCATGCGCTATTCAAAAAGGAACCAGCGCTGTTACGTTGAGTAAGCAAATATCTCAATACTTACTTGATTTTCCATCACTGCAAAAAGATTATAAAGACAGATACGGAAGTGCTGAACATATACAAGATTGTGAATACAGATCTATCCGCCTAGCCCGTTCGGAGATAAACATGGCTTATCGAACATCCGAAAATGAACGTTGGAAGCAAATGGATTTCGTAGTAGGATATGAAATTAAATTAAGTTCCTCTCATCACAACCGTATGCCACATGGAGATATTTGTGATACACTTGCCGGAAAATATCCTAAAGATTTCAGCTGGACAGGATGGCACCCGAACGACTTATGCTATAAAGTCCCTATCCTCAAAACAGAAGAAGAATTCTGGGAATGGGATGGACTGAGCGATGTTTCTACAGAAAGTATTAATGAAGTAAAGGATGTTCCTGACGAATTTAAAAAATGGGTACTTGACAACCAACAAAAGATTGAGAAAGCGCGGGAAAGAAACACCTTACCTTATTTTTTGAGAGATAACAAATCAATTGTTCAGAATATAAATACTGAGAATTCAGCTAAAGAGCTTGTTAATCGTGCTTCTTTAGTTGGGAAGGAGGTACAAAGTTTAGCAGAATCCATCGCTAAAAATAATAAAGGATTTGTAACTCCAATCAATTACAAAAGCATTTCATCAATAACAAGAAAAGCGACAACGGAGGGTATAACTCCATACGATATAAAAGACGCAGTTAGGACGACAATCATAGTTCCCAAATCACAAATAGATCAAGTCTTGAACGAACTATCTGAAAACGATTCGTTTGTGCGACTGAAAAGACAAAAGCCGGAATCATTTATGGGATATAGTGGCAATATAGTTAATATTCAAACATCTAACGGATTAATTGCTGAGATTCAAGTTAATACAGACCGTATGATTTATGCCAAAGAAAAACCGGAAGACGCAAAACGAATTCTTGGAGAAAAACGTTGGAAGAATATACAAAATCAAACAGGTATGAAGGGGGGGCTGGGGCATAAATATTATGAAGAATGGCGAGTATTAGACAAAGCTGATAAAAAGGCGCAAAAAATAGTTGAAAAATCAATCGAATATTATAGTCATTTCCAATAAAAATCACTATCTTTACATATAAAAATGAACCAGAAGGAATTATATAATAAATTACAGTCAGGCGAAACGGTTTATTTACTTGACGATTTTGAAGAAGCTGTTATCCGTTTATATTTCGATAACGGCCAAACAAAATCATATATAAAACATCATGGACGTAATGAAATAGAAATTCCGCAATCCGATGATACAGTGTGTGATATAATTCTTGGAGGAAAAGAGATTTCAAAATCAGAATATGACAAATACTAGTACTTTATTAGAAAAAGCTCTTCAAATAGCAACTGATGCGCATCTTTATCAAGTTGACAAAGCTGGGGTACCTTATATTTTCCATCCTATCCGTGTCTCAAACAGATGTTCTACTGATGACGAAAGGATTGTTGCTTTGCTGCACGATACAATAGAAGATACCGAAGTTACCGCTGAATATTTACTTATGGAAGGGTTTCCTCGTAATATAGTAGATGCTATACTTTCTGTCACTCGCAACGAGGATGAAAACTATGAAGATTTCATAAAACGCTCTAGGCTTAATCCTATAGGAAGACAAGTAAAACTACATGATTTAGAAGACAACATGGATATAACACGTTTGAATGAACTTACAGAAAAGGATCTTTACAGATTGAACAAATACATAAAAGCATATAAATATCTTAAAGAATAATCGCTGATGTACAATTACATTCAGTTTCACGGCACGAAGTACAAGATTACTCTCGTGCCGTGCGTTTATTATGATAGTTTAACATTGAAAGTGGCGTTTAAAACGTCACTTTTGCTACCTTTGTGTCAGAAGCGTATGAAGATGTACGCCACAGAACTTGTCGTGTTGTGATTTGCTTCAATTTAGCACGATTGAACGAAACTCATTGCTCTAATGTTTAGTAAAGTTCTAAGCGAATAGTCTGCTGGCATACGTGCTACGCAGACTATTTTTGTAATTAAAACATTATACAATGGACAGAAAACAACAAGTATTGTTGAGATTGAAACCGAAAGTGAAGGCATTCGGGTTCAATTCAAGGGAATTAAAGGGTATTGCTGCCAAGATTGCCGATAACCTTACTTCCGCAGATGATGCCTCAGATGAAGACGTAAATGCAGAAATTGACAAAGAGATTGACTCCGCATTACGTTACTTGCCTTTCGGCCAGTCACAAGCCAATCGCTTGCTTGATGAATGGAAGAAAAATCACCCTGAAACAGATGACGACGACAACGATGACGATGATGACGACGACGGAGCTTCGGATAATCAAAGACGTCAAGCTGGTTCAAACACCAAAAATCCCAAAAACAAAGGAAAGAATGATGATGCTCCGGAATGGGCTAAAGGTTTGGTTCAGACAGTACAAACACTGAATGACGAAATCGCAGCATTGAAAGGTGAAAAAGTTACCACTACACGTAGAGAGAAACTTGAAACCCTTTTAAAAGATGCTGGTACATTCGGAACTCGCACATTGAAATCCTTCAATAAAATGAAGTTTGAAAATGATGAAGAGTTTGAAGAATTCTATTCCGAAGTTGAGGAAGATTTAAAATCTTACAACCAAGAACGTGCCGACGCAGGACTATCTAGTTTGGGGAATCCTCCAGGTGCAGGAAGTAAGAAACAAGAAAAAAATGAAGTATTAACCGATGAAGAGGTTATAGCAATTGCTAAAGGCCTTTAATCAAAAGTAAAATTAAAATGGGCGCAAAAGCTGATTTAGTAAACGAACAGGAGACGATTTTAACCGGAATGGATTCGATTGTTATTCGTAACTATTTGGGCGGAATTATGAATGGGCGGACATTAGACATGACTGGATTTAAGCAGTCTGTAATTAAAGCCGGTCATATTGTTATCCGCGATACAGAGAACGATACCTATAAGCCAATGCCTGTTAACTCAGCAGGCACAGCTTACGAATCATTGCCATCTAATCATGAATACGTTGGTGTTGTTGTTTGTTCAAAACCTGCCGACAAGCCATTCGTTGGTATTATGTATGCTGGTGAAGTAAATGATGTGGCGAGTCCTTATCCTATTGACAGCATTAAGGCTGCATTAAAAACGGCATTGCCGCAATTGGCTTTTTTACACGATTAAAAAGGAGGTGAAAGATGAATGAATCATTATTTATTGAATTTGTAAAAAAAATATGGCCCAAATTGAGCCTATATGTGAAAGAAAAGACCAATGGAACAAATAAGAATTTGACCTATCTTCACAAAACTATGCTTACCAGAGTATATTCTCCTGATCAAAAATGGGAAGGTACTTCTGCTAACACTACTTATGTAGCAGCGGATATGGTAGCTATGGATTCTCCTTTGTCTCCCAAGAAACGTGACTCTATTGCACGTTCTAGTGGTGAATTGCCTAAAGTTGGTATTAAAAAGATTCTGAGAGAAACTCAGATCAACGCTATTAATATCATGAAAGCACATTTGTCTAATGCCACTACAGAGGAAGCGCAAAAATCTCTCAAAAACAGAATCTTTTCTCGATTAACTGATGACGGAACCGCATGTTCTGTTGGTATTGATGAAAGGAATGAAGCTAATTTCCTTACTGGGCTGTCTGATGGGGTTATTATTGTTGAAGGTGATGATGATAAAAATTCCGGTCTCGGACTTCGTGTAAATTATGGTTATTTGCCAGAACATAGTTTTGGTGTTGTTACTACCGGAGAAGTAACAGGTGATGATATTGAAAGAGTTATAGGTAAAGCCAACGATGACGGGAATAGCATTTCTGTTATCATGTTAGCGTTGTCTACCTATAACAAAATGCGTCAATCTCAATGGGCTAAGGAATTGGTGGCAAGTTATCGAGGGCAAACCTTTGATAATGAAACAAAGTTGCCTGTTCCCACTTCTACGTTGTTTGATGAAGCATTTTCTGATCAATATAATGGCATTTCATTCTTTAAGATTGATCGTTCTGTCACTTATGAAAAGAATGGTAAAAGAGTTTCTTATAAGCCGTGGAATGCAAATAAACTTATATTCCTTCCTTCTGCTGACAATGTAGGTTCTTTTGTATGGGGAACTTTGGCTGAATCTACTAACCCTGTCAAGGGAGTAGAATATACCATTGTTGATGAATATAAGCTGATTAGCCGTTACTCCAAAACAGACCCGTTGCAGGAATTTACGAATGGGCAGGCTCTTTGTTTGCCGGTTATTGAGAATGTAGACCAGATTTATTCATTGGATATTCTGGAAGCTCAAACAGTAGATACAACGAAAGAATCTGAGGATTCTACTGATGTAAAGATTACGATTTGGGGAGTAACTTACAAGAAGCCAGAATTTGTGACAGAATACAATAAAATCGCTGGTAAAAACTTGACTTCCACCGTTTCCGATGATAAACTTATCGCGGCAGTCAACAGATTGAGTGATGCAGACGAAGCATCGTTGAAAAAAGCGGTTGAATCCCATAAAGCAACATAATCCATGAAGACAATTCAGCAAGCCCTTATAGACGAAATACATTACCCGATTCCAGCTGGTTTTGTAGAGAATGTTATGATTAAACGTAATCTCAAAGTTGATGAAGAGTTTGATTATGACGTTTCTCGTTCCAACGAATATCAGGGGGCATTAGCTGATTGTCTTTGGTCTTTAGTTCAGTCTATCAATTTTTCTGAAGCAGATAAGTCTTTTGGATCTTTATCTGATAAAGACAAAGAGCGAATTTTGTTACGTGTCAACTCTATCTACAATACTATTGGTGAGCCTTCGGTAGAACTGGAGGCAAAGCCGATGGTATATGTAGGTGATTGCTTGTTATAGTAATGGCTGTATTGAATAGAAATCCACACCGTTTGCAATATCTTATATCCACACAAGGATACGAAGATGAAAACGGCGACTATCATCCCGGGCTCTCTGAGTGGAGTGGTTCGATTCCTTGCGATGCAGTACCATCCGGTAGAGCAGAAGAAAGAGAGTTTGAGGACGGTGTTATAAGGAGCTATTCATATACGGTTTATCTACCGAGTAATTGTCGTACATTTACTATTGGAGATAGAGTTAAAATAGGCCTGCTTGGAGGAATTGAAAGAGAATTTCAAGTCAAAGGTTTCCATCGTTATCAGCTTCAGTGTAAAATATGGGTTTAGTATATGGGCATAAAGATGACTACTAAGCTGGATGAAGTTCATGACAAGCTTATGAAAGAGGCAGAGCGGGTTGAAAGATTGATAATACGGGCCTTATCGTATCTCGGTGAACAATGTGTCACTAGGGTACGTAATCGAGGCGGTGAGAAAAGCTGGTATGATCAATCTGGAAATTTACGTAGTTCAGTAGGGTATGTAATAGCACATAATGGCAGTATTGTCCAATACTCAGACTTTAACCAAGTAAAGCAAGGTTCAGAAGGCGTAAAAGTGGGAAAAGATCTAGCTGAAGAAATCGTAAAAAGATATTTGAATGATTATGTGCTGGTAATAGTTGCTGGAATGAATTATGCAGAAAAAGTAGAAGCGATGGATAACAAGGATGTGCTTGCGTCAACAGAACTATGGGCTACCGAACAGGTTCCTAAGATGCTTGAAAAACTGAAAAAACAGATTGCTAGATGAAATCGGACATTGAAATACAGAAGTTTGTCTATCACAAGATTAAAGGTACAGCTCTTGAACAAAGTGTTACTGGAAAATTGAGTGATAGAGGTAGACCTAACAAATCAGACAAGGAAGATATTGTCATATCAGTACTTGCTAATGAGGGTTGCGGGCAAATCCAACGGGCTTATGTGAATATCAATGTTTACGTTAGTGACCAATGGAATGAAGATACGAAACAATGGGAACGAAATACGGTCCGTGTAGGTAAATTATGCGAATTGTGTAAGTTCCTTTTCTCCATACGAGAGGAAGAGTATCATACGGTACCTAAGCAATGTTCTCAAAAAACCATTCCAACAGGAGTGACCTTTGAAGATGGACATACTGAACATTTCATTAATAACAAACTGTATATTGAGATAAATAACGAATAATTATTAACTATATTAAGTGATATAGAGCTATGGCAGTTATAGGGTGGGGGAAACCTCGTATATTTATTAAAGATTTGGATGCAAGTTCTCCAAAGTGGGAAGAGCTTCCGACTCCTGTAGAGGATTCTACACAATTGACAACAACCAAAGGAGATAAACAGGAAGCCAAGATTGAAGGTGGGGAAAACGAAGACGTAAAGTATGGCAAAAATACTTATGCTCTTGCTCTCAACATTCGTGCCGCAAAGGGACGCAAAAGACCTATTAGTGATAGTGATGGTGTAGTTGCTCACAATTACGCTATTGCGTTACAGCCGGAGGATCCGGAAGTTCAAGGTTTCTGTATGGAAAAGACTACTGTTTCTGTTGAAGATACATTTACTACGGCAGATGGTGGTGTTTGGGCGTATATGTTTGATGCATTAAAACCTGGTTCCGACAAAAAGCAAATTCAATGGGGTAAAATTATTGTCACTCCGAACACTGGTACACCAACTAAAATTGAATGTGATCCAGAAGATGAATCCGGAGATGGGGATAAGTTTGAAGTAGCTCCTAATCCGGGTGTAGGAGGTTAAGTTTTGATAGGTAATGCCGAGCGTGGGGGCGTAATACCCACGTGTTTTGCGGAGATGGTGTAATGGTTGCATATATATCATCCAGATATCAGGTTACGGTTCAAATCCGTATCTCCGCTCTGTTTTTTGAGAATCTGATTTGTTGTTCATAATTTAATGTCGGTTGTCTGTGAAGATAGCCGATAAAAAATAATTGATGATGAAAGAAACTATAAAAGATATAGACGCGGATATTGCTGATATAATAATGAGCGTTCCGAGAGGATTTAAAGTGGGTAAAAGAAAGTTCTATCTTTATCCTATTACTCTTGGTAAAACATATCTTATTTCACGCCTTATGTCTTCTTTGAATATAAATCTAAAAATAGTACACGCTAATCCATACATGGAGGCTTTAAGGCTATGCCAAGACAAGAAAAATATTGTATGCCGTATATTATCCTATCACACAATTAATAAGAAAAAAGATTTGTTTGATAATGATGTGATTCAGGAAAGATGTGATTTTTTTATTAAAGAACTTGATAATGAAAGTTTGGCACAACTGCTTGTGATGGTCCTTTCCGAAGGGGATATATCTCAATTTACTAAGCATTTAGGCATTGACAAAGAAAAAGAGTGGCAAGAAAAGGCGATGAAGGCTAAAAGAGACAATAATTCTTTCGTTTTCGGTGGAAAAAGTATATATGGTACACTAATAAGTTCTGCTTGTGAACGTTATGGCTGGACTTTTGAATATGTTGTATGGGGAATAAGCTATGCCAATCTGCAACTACTTCTTGCCGATTCTATAACGTCTATCTATTTGTCTGACGAAGAACGTAAGCGAGTTAATATACCTAAAGACCGCAACGTGATAAATGCTGATGATCCGGCAAATATGGCAAGGATTAAGGCAATGAAATGGGATTGATTCAACATAAATGTATGCAATAACTGGGTTTCTTCGGAAATAACCCCAGTTTCTTCGGAAATAATACGGTATTATTCCGTGATTAATCACTGATTATTCCGTGATCACTACGTGAACACTACGTAATCACTACGTCAACACTACGTGATTTTTAAAATATATTAATTCTTATCTGTTTTATATTGAATACAGATAAAAATATCTATATTTGCATCTGTAACAAGTACGAGATGTTACCAGACATTGATTCAGTATTCTCCTGTACGGAGTTTATATATGAATAGCCTCGTAGTAGCTCGTACCTATTACGGGGCTTTCTATTTAAAGCCAGTTATACAATCGGTTCTATCAGTGCCAACCGTTCCGAACTTTGACAGCGGAGAGATAAAATGGCTCTTATGTTTTGCACTATATGTCTTTTATTGGAAAGTCCTGCTCTGTTCCTATCACCTAACAACAGGCGCCCAAGCGTTGTATTACGATAACCAATAAGGGATGAATCAAAGATATTGGAGAAGTATTGAGTGTTAAAGCAACAAAATGGATAATTGAAGTTTAATAAAGTCCATCCACCTCCTAATAATTATCTTGGGAGAAAGGGTGAGGTATAAAATTAGTCAACATGGAAGAGATATATTCGTTTGAAGAAATTGCAGATTATATCAATAAGCGTAATTTAGCCGTATCTCCTGAGTACGTTGTTAGTTATTGGACAAAGAAAAAATGGATAACTAAGAAAGGGACTCCTGTAAAAACATTAGCTGCTGTTGTTGATGTTGCTAATAGCATATTTCTCACTAAAAAGAGAAGAGAGAAAGGAGAGCCAACTTCTAATTTAAAATCTCTTCGGAAAATGAAGAGAGAAAAAGAAAAATTAGAATATACTAAATTTACCACTTATAATAACCAACTTCAAGATGATAGATGGATAGCGTTTAGAAACTTTGTTCTTACAGCAAGAGGGAAACGTTGTGAAAAATGTGGGAGTGACAAACATATTCAAATACATCATCCATATTATATTAAAGGAAGAGCTGCATGGGAATACAACTGCTTAGATGTTATCGTATTATGTAGTTGTTGTCATGAAAAAGAGCATCACATTTAAAAGAACAATATAACTTTAAATTATAGTTTATGAATGAACTTGTTTTCAAAGGTCAGAATGACCAAGTTTTAACAAGCAGCCTTTTGGTGGCTGAGAAGTTCGGGAAAGAACATAGTAACGTATTAAAAGCTATTGATGCTTTAGCTTCTAAAATGCCTGAAAATCAATGTAAAGTATATTTTGACGATACATCAATAGAAATGCAGCAGCCTAATGGTGGTATACGTTATTCTCGAGTTGTTGTTATGAACAGGGATGGATTTAGTTTACTTGTAATGGGATTTACTGGCAAAAAGGCTTTTGATTTTAAATCTGATTTTTACGATGCTTTTGAAGCGATGGAAAAAGCGCTAAAAGAGCAAAGGAAGCCATTGTCTCAACTTGATTTTGGAATTTGTTTACGCAAGACCTTTTAGAGAAATATTCAAGGTGTCAAATTTAGTTTTTACTGCTTTTTATCAGTTACTTAGATAATATGTAAAAAAGGCCAGGAGTAATCCCAGCCTAAAAAAAGAAAAAGGATATTAGTATTGTTTGTATTGCTTAGATACCTTATATTCTTTTCCTGCATAATTAAATGTCCAAATAAATATAGGCAAATAAACATATCTCATTTGACCGCCTAAATTTGTTGTTTGTCCGGCTGCTAAAGCGCCCAATTTTGATGCATCATCTGTATATAATACAATATTTTCACTCAATCCATCTTTTACCTCAAACTTAGTAAGAGATATCTCTTTAGAACTTGTGTTGGTTATGTAACAATACACAGACCCTGTTATATAACCATTAATGGATACAATAGATGAAGAGCTTATACCCAGATTCATAAAATCGGAAATCTCAGCTGATACAACTTCGCAAGTGGCAGTATGGGCACCATCTTCTGTAGTTATTGTTATTGTAGAAGTACCTTCCTTCAATGCTGTAACCTTTCCATTATTGTCTACAGAAACAGTGTTGGGTGCAGAACTGCTAAATTTTACATTTTTATTCTCTGCATTTTCAGGTAAAATAGAATATGTCAATGTATAGCTTTCTCCATTCAGAATCTTAACTGAAGATTCTGTAAACTGAACTCCTTTTACCGAAAAAGGCAAAACATTCACAGTACACTGCGCTTTAAAATTCCCATCATTAGTAGTGGCAATTATGTTACATGTACCTTTTGCCAATGCAGTCACCAATCCGTCTTCTACCTTTGCAATATTAGGATCGCTGGAAGACCATTTGATACTTTTGTCCTTTGCATTTTCAGGAGATACAGTAGCTGTTAGAGTAAATGACTTGCCGGCTTCAATAGATTTAGTTGTTTCATTCAATGTAACTCCTGTAACCTTAATAGGATTCACTTTAACAACACATTTGGCGTAGGTATCACTTCCTTTGACTTTGACTGTAATAGTACATTCACCATCGGAAACGGCTGTAACCTCGCCATCTGCATTAACCGTTGCTATAGTTTTATCCGAAGACTCCCACTCCACTTCTTTGTTGGTAGTATTTTCAGGTTCTATCGTATACTCCAAACGGAATGATTCACCGGTAGTCATCGTCTTCTCACTCTCAGATAGTTTGATATCAGTTGCTTCAATTGGAGTTACAGTGACCTTACATATATCTTTCAATTTTAGATTAAAAGAAGAAACTGATATAGTAACCTCTCCAACAGACTTTCCATAAACAATACCGTTTTCAACAGTTGCAATTGTTTCATCAGAAGAATTCCATTCATATTCGGGAGCGGGTAAATCTGCTGGCGAATGGCTGACAGTGAGAGTTATTTTCTCACCAACCTTTACTGAAGCTTCACTTTTAGAAATTTCGATAGATTGTACAACAGGTTTGTCATCATCGCCACAAGAAGATAATGATAGAATAGAAACAATAGATAGTAACAATAAAATAGTTCGTTTCATGAATATAACACTTTAATATTAAAAATATTTTGCAAATATAATTTATATATACAATTCATCCTTTTCTTATATTATATTAAATAGTCCTACAAGGTTAATAAAATAAAATACTGTCTGCTAACTACGTCACTTTTGCGATTATGCCATAATTTTGTAGATGATTTTTTAAGCGCAGATTAGATATAATTTGTATCTTTGTGGTGCTAACAACTTATAGGAGCGGCAAACTCCTATGGCTTCATCATTGGAGCTATTTTTTTGCCAGTACATATAACAAGTAGTATCATAATTTAAGATATTGCGCACGAACGGTGGGGTAACAGAAATGTCCCCAAACTAAATTCCTATGAGTTTGTTAGCAGCCGTGAACGTGCGCATTTTTTTGTTATGCTAACAAACTCGATTCAAGTTCTAAAACAAACAGAATTGTGTGGACGGCAATTCACAGTTTACGGAACGGCAGAAAATCCATTGTTCTTAGCCAAAGAAGTAGCAGAGTGTATTGAACACAGTAACATCACCGTAATGCTTCAAACAATAGATGAAGAAGAAAAGGTGAAAATCACCCCTAAACAATCCTTAGGGGACTTAGTTAACTACAAAGAATACAACTTCTTAACTGAAGATGGCTTATACGAAGTCCTCATGCAATCCCGCAAACCTATCGCAAAGCAATTCAAGAAGGGAGTTAAACAAATCCTTCACGAAGTACGAACTATTGGCGGTTACATCGCCACCAAGCAAGACGACACCCCCGAAGAAATCATGGCACGTGCGCTAACCATCGCACAAGCTACCCTTGCCAAAAGAGAGGAACGGTTAAAGCAGCTTGAAGCTCAAGCCGAACAACAGCAAGTCACCATCGAGATTCAGACAGAGGAAATCAAGAAAGCAGCACCGAAAGTCAGCTACTACGACAACCACTTGCAGAGTGTGAACACGCAGACAAGCACCCAAGTAGCCAAGCAGATTGGCTTGGATGCGGAGAAGCTTCACAAGAAACTGAAAGAAATCGGAATCATCTACAAGCAATCGGGGCAATGGCTCCTTCATGCTCCTTATTCCACTTGGGAGCTGCATTCCACCCGTACACAGACGTACACACGTTCGGACGGTTCGACAGGAACAAGTGTATATACGGTATGGACTACCAAGGGCGTGCGTTTCATCATCGCATTGTACGAGAATGATTGGAATGTGAAGAAATCCATTAAGCAGATAAAGGGCGAGATGAATCCGGCCGCATAACACTATTGCATAATTATCAGCGGTCCTTTTCAATGCAGGACAGCCTAAGTTGTACACAATAAAATATTACCTATGAAAGTTGAATTAGATGTTAATCAATATATGGAAATGCTCAAAGCATTTACGGAATATTCAGACAAATAGAACAATTTTAAAAAATAAACGTTTTTTATTCCCTTATTGCCATTTTAAGTGATTCTTCTAGTTTTCCTGCATATTTAAATATATCGTCTATACTGTCAATCTGAAGCCATTCGCAACTCTTGTAGTTATCTAATGGTATTCCTATCTGCTTCTTTCTTGCGCCAATAGAGATACGGCATATCCAAAACCACTGGCTGTTATCAAGGTTTACGACGAAGTAGCTCTTGTAGTCTCTATAGGTTATACGTGCCACATCCACGCTTTTTCTTAAAATACTTCTTACGATATTGTAAGCATCCAATTCTTCTTGCGTCGTTACAACACCGGATTCTTTATCCATGTATACAACTCCGTCCGGGAGTTGCTCTTCTGTAGCTATACTATCCTTTTGCTTTTGGATACGTTCTGCAAGTTGTAAGATTTGATCTTTAAAGTCCATGCTTTTATTGTTGTATAATAATATATGCACAAATATATTTTATATAACAATATAAACAAAATTAAAGATAAAAAAATAATCTATTAAATATGTTTTTGCTATGTATGTGGCATTTAATACGTCACTTTTATTATCTTTGCAATGCCGTGTGATGTTGCACGGAACTATTTCTATCGAAAAGACTTATGGCTGGATTACACTTCGACATAACCGGTGACAACTCCAACTTTATACGTAAACTTCATGAGTGTGAAAATGGAGTAAAAAACACATCCCGACAAATAGAACAAAGTGGGTTAGGTATAGAAGATTTATTTAACCGTATGACTAAAGCTGCTGCCGCATTCGGAGTTGGTTTCACTGCGAAAGAATTAATTTCAAATATAGCACATGTTCGCGGCGAGTTTCAACAATTGGAAGTTGCATTTAAGACAATGCTTGGTAGCGAAGATAAAGCTAATGCTCTTATGCAACAGTTGGTCAAAACAGCTGCTACTACACCATTTGATTTGCAAGGAGTTGCAAATGGAGCCAAACAGCTTCTTGCTTACGGAGAAAACGTTGAGAATGTCAATGATGATTTGATACGTCTTGGGAATATAGCAGCAGGTCTTTCTCAGCCGCTTGGTGATATTGTGTATTTGTACGGTACTACCATGACGCAAGGACGGTTATACACGGCGGATTTAAACCAATTTACTGGCCGTGGTATCCCTATGATTCGCGAATTAGCAAAAGTATTTGGTGTCGCTGAAGGGAAAGTAAAAGGTTTGGTTGAAGCAGGGAAGGTTGGTTTTCCTGAAGTGCAGAAAGTTATCCAGAATCTTACAAATGAAGGTGGAATGTTTTTCAACTTGATGCAGGAACAATCTAAAACGATTGCTGGTCAGATTTCAAATATTGAAGATGCAATTGCTACTATGTTCAATGAAATTGGTAAAGCCAATGAAGGTATTATCAATGATGCTTTGTCTGGGGTTTCTTATCTGGTTGAAAACTACGAAAAGGTAGGAGCTCTTTTATTAGAAATAGTAGGAACTTATGGAGTATACCGTACAGCCCTTATGGCTACGACTGCATTGCAGGCTTTGCAAGCTTCCGGTATAACTGCTTTAACGGCGAAAGAAGCTATTCATTATGGGTGGTTAGTGCTTACGAAGAAAGCTCAAGATGCCTTAAATTTATCCATGCTTAAAAATCCTTATATATTGGTTGCTGCATCTATTGCAGGATTGGTTTATGGTATATATAAATTTGCTACAGCAGAAAGTGATACGGAACAAGCAATTCGTAAAACGAACGATGCACTTGAGGCACAAAATAATCATTATGAAGAGTTGAAAAATAAGGCAAGTCAACTCTCTAATATTTTAAGTGATGAATCTAAATCTATAGAAGAGCGTTTCATTGCATATCGTAAACTTCAGCGTTTAATGCCAGAAGTTTTTAAAGATATGGATTGGGAAGCAGCTAAACGGAAAACAAATGCTGAGCTTACAAAACTTGAGAATGATGAACTTTTAAGACAGCAACGTATTGGGCTAAAAACAAAGGTTGTAATGTCTCAACAAAAAATACAGGGGCTAAGGAGTAGCTTAATAAAAACTCAAAATGCTGGTGGGTATACTGGGGCATTAAAGGAAGATTTAGCTGCTGCTGAAAAAGAATTGGAAATATATCAAGAGGCCCTTAAGGCTTTTGAGGAAGCCAAAGAAGAATCGAAAAAAGCTAAAAATGCTCCAACTGTACAAGACAAAGAATATTGGGAGAATCAAAAAAAAGAAGCTGAAAATGCCTTAGAATCTATTGCATCTTCTCAAAAGAGATTGTTGGACGCTGGTAACTTTAAAGGTATAGATACTGCTGTTGTAAAGAGTTACAAGGATAATGTTAAAAAGCTAAAGGAGGCTGAAAAAGAACTGAAGGTTTATGACACCTCTTCCAAACAGGAATCTGCTGCTGAAAAACTTCGCAAACAGCAAGAAGGCATTCGTTCCCAGAATGATAAGATCTCTGAAATAGAACGCAAACAGGCAATCCAGCGTAAAAGGCAGGCTGAAGATATGGAAATGGAAATCTCACAGTCTGAGATCAATGCCATGGCTGATGGATCTGAGAAAAAACGTATGCAGAGGGAATTGGATAACCGGAAAGAGATCCAATCACTGGAAAGGCAAAAAGAAGATATGATCCAGGCTGTAATTCAAGCTGAGAAAGAGATTTTTGATGCTCAGGAAGAGTTGAAGGTTAAAGAGAATAACAAATATCAGAAAAAGACTTTTGATTCTTCTAAGGTGGATACAGAGAAGATTAGCTCTATCTGGGATACCATTATAGGGAACACGTCTAGAAAGCAACTTGATGATAAAATACGCGAACAAGAGGCGTCTTGGAACGAATATCTTATCAAGTTTGGCAACTATCAACAGAAAAGGCTGGCCATTATTGAGAAATATGATAGGGCCATAAAGGAGGCCGAAACGGCGGGTGATGTAGCTATCTTGATGAAAGAGAAAGCTAATGCGCTTGATGATTTTGACAACTCCGTAAAGAATAGTACAACCTTAATGGGGCAGCTCTTTGCTGATGCTTCCCAAAAGAGTGTGAACGAGATTCAGTCCATCATTGCAAAAGCCGAATTATTGATGCAATACCTTGGTGCCGTTAAGGATGAACAGGGAAATGCTCAAATCGGTGGAAAGACAGTTTCAAAGAAGGATATTTTAGGTCTTGGGATAAGTGACAATACCCTTCAAAATTTAGAACTTTCAACCGAGCAAACAGAGGCACTAAGAAATGCTATTGGTCGTTTAAAAGAGGAATTGGGAGCAAAGAGTCCTTTTGCGCTTTTCAAAAAGCAAGTAAAAGAAGCGGCAGGTGAAATAGCGAAAGGAGGTCAGGAAAATATTGCTCGAGGGATTGCAGGGATCGGAAGTGCTATTGTTCAATTTACTCCTGCTATATCTCAGTTTGGTCAGGATCTTGGTACAATATTTGGCAACGACGATCTTGGTAATAAAATAGCTGGTATTTCTGATGCGTTAGGTGGAGTTGGCCAAACAGCCATGGGAGTTGGCCAGATAATGTCTGGTGATATTGTAGGTGGTGCTATGAGTGCTGTTTCCGGTATTTCATCAGTTGTAAAGGCCTTGGATGGTTTGTTTGGTGCTGATTATTCCCGATACAATGAAATGAAGTCACAATATGAAGCTCTTAATTCTGTGTGGGATGAACTTATCAATAAGAAGAAAGAGTATATTGATATGTCTTATGGGGATGAAGCGTATAAAGTTGGGAAAGAGGCCGAAAGCCTGATAAAGCAACAAACCCAAAGATATTATGAACTTCTGAATGAATTAAGAAAAAGTGGGTCCAGTATCGGGTCAAGTTCTTTAGGCAAACGAATAGAAAAAAGACTTAATAAAGAAGATTGGGCCAGAATATCCAGTGCTGTTGGTGAATCTGTAACAAATGCAGAAACTTTATTAAATCTTTCAGCAGAACAGCTAGAAGAAGTGCTTGCCGACCCTAAGCTAGTCTCTGTCCTCAATACTGTCAACGAAGACTTTATAAAGTATATACAAGATATTGTGAATGGTTCCGAAAAATTAGAGGATATACAGAATCAAGTCAAAGAACAGCTTACTCAAGTATCGTTTGATAGCGTGTTTGACAGTTTTGTAGACACTTTGATGAATATGGATAGTTCGGCTAAGGATTTCGCTGATGATTTCACTTCTTATATGCAAAAAGCTATCCTTTCTACTATGTTAGGAAAGACATATGAAAAACGGTTGCAAGAATGGTATGATGCTTTTGCTTCGGCTAATGAAGATAAAGGCGGTATCTCTAGTGATGAATATAAGAATCTGCAAGAACAGTGGAATAGCATTGTTAATGATGCCATTAAAGAACGTGATGAATTAAAGGATTTGCTTGGTTGGGGTTCCGATACTTCCGCTTCGCAAGATTCTACAAAACGAGGGTTTGAAGGAATGTCCCAGGATACAGCAGAAGAACTGAACGGACGTTTCACAGCTTTGCAAATGGCAGGGGAAGAGATTAAGAATCAAATGATAAATGTTGTTGTTGGAGTTAACTCTTTAATTTCAATCTCAACAGAAGAGAATGTTACCTTGAGTAATATCCTTAGCCAACATGTAATTACGAATGGCTATTTAGAAGATATTGTAAAACACACAAAGCTGATGCTTGGTTTTGGAGATAAATTTGATAGGATGATTACTGTTTTTAATGATAGACTATAATATGGCAGCGGGAGAATTTTATATAAATAATAAAGACACTTATACTACATGGGGTATAAGTATGGATACTTCTTCTTTATCATCATTGATGACGCCACCTCCAATGAAAGATTTTATAGAAAACAAATCTCGTTTGGAGCACGGTAAGAGAGTCATAACATCAAATCCTAAGATTGATGAACGGAATATTACATTGACATTTAATCTTACAGCTAAAAATGAAGAGCAATTTTTTTCACGGTACAACTCTTTTTGTGAAGAATTGGCTACTGGGGTATTGCATATCAAAAGCAAATATCAACCCAGTATTGTATATAAAACTATTTATTTGTCATGTAATCAGTTCACACAGTTTATGAGAGGAATCGCTAAATTTTCGTTGAAATTAGTAGAACCTAATCCGACAGATAGGGCTATAACATAATTTTAATTATAAAGTGATTGTTTCAATGTCACTTTTGTTATATTTGCATTCAATAAAAGCATTGTGTGAAGGCGCACAAAAACCAATATGATTAGCATTAAAGACATAACTGGCAAAATACGTTTCTCTTTCGTAGAGAATACCGGTTCTGTATACCGTAAGACTTTGATGAAAGAAGATTATATCCTTCTTCATTTCAATGTCGACCAACCGGTTCTTTTTGAGAAGGGAGATTATTGTGAAACAGAATTCGGACGATTTGAGATCGTTGATCTTGTATTTCCGAAGTATAACACTTCAACAGGCGGCTATGATTATGAACTCCGGCTTGACGCAGAATACTATAAGTGGAAGAATAAGATATTGTTCTATGATCGTCAAGGTGGTAACCGCGAGGCTTCATGGAATCTTACCCGTACTCCGGATGCGCATCTATCGATAGTAGTCTCTAACTTAAAATCTTTAGGTTACACATACAACTCAGGAGTAGAATATACTTTCTCTATTGACAGCACAGTAGAGAAGTCTGCTAAGTTGATACAGTACGATAATACGAATATCATTGATGCGTTGACCAAAATAGCGGAAACATGGGACGCTGAATGGTGGATCGTTGATCATGTGATCCATCTGGGCAGATGTGAGTATAACACAGCGGTAGACTTTGAACTGAATGGGCTTGTTTCCGAAATGTCTCGTTCGGAAAGCAACGATAATTATGCTACCCGTGTTTACGCTTTCGGTTCTACCCGTAACCTTCCTACTAATTATCGTCCGGATATAACCGGTGTTGTGGTCGACGGAGTAGTCCAAAGAAGATTGATGCTTCCCGAGGGTACTCCTTATGTTGACGCTTTTCCGGATATGTCTACGGAAGAAGCTGTTGAAGAAGTCGTTGTATTTGAGGACGTGTACCCCAAACGTATAGGTACCATGTCAGACGTGACCACTAAGGAATACACAGACAAGATTGAGAATGAAGATGGTACCACAACAGAAGTCAAATGGAATGCCTACCGTTTCAGGGATTCCGGCATAACTTTTTCAAAAGAGTATATTATCCCCGGTCAGGAGTTAAGAATTGTATTTCAGTCAGGTCCTTTAAACGGTATGGACTTTGCTGTTACCTTTAATCCGGGTGCTGCGGATGAAAAGAACAGTGATGGATCATGGAACTCCGCTGCCCAGTTATGGGAGATCGTAAGGAATGAAGATTACGGCCGCGAGCTTCCGTCTGCCCCGTTAATCCCTGAGAATGGGAACACTTATGTCTTGTATGGATATGATACAAAATTTGTTTCTGTGTCCATGATTCCTGATGCCGAAAAGGAATTGCTTGAAAAGACAAAAAGCTACGTAGAGAAGAGTAAAATAGACCCGTCTGTCTATACATGCGTCATGGACCCGATAAAAGTGGGTGGATTCGATGGAGGACGCGTTATCGATTTGGAGATAGGGGATCGTGTCAATATTATCAATCCGGCTTATGCAATAAAGAGCCGGCAATCTCGTATATATGGCTTTGAAAAGGCACTGGATAAGAAGTATGAAGTGACTTATACGGTGGGACAATCGACTAAATATTCTCGTATCGGAGAGATTGAAAGTAAAGTCGAAGCATTGACATATAAAGGAGAGGCTTTTACTGGTTCCAGTACCGGAAGTGTTTATATTGTCGGACGATACGATAAAACGAGGCTTACTGACCGTAATGCTTTATCTTCCCTTCGGTCTTTGGAAACATTTTTTAGGAAAGACCAAGAGGATGTTACCTTTTACAAACAGGCCTTTCGTAAAGGTATAGAAATCGGTTGGAATGAATCCGAAGGAAAGCCTACTGCTTCTCTCTCTGAGGATGGTATATTAAACGCTGCCGCAGCTATATTGAAAGAATACATCTCTTCTCCGAAGTTTGTTCCGGGATTCACAGGCGAAGGCTTTAAAATATATAAAGACGAGTATGGCAACTGGCATATAGAATGTGATATTCTAGATGTGAGGAAAGTTATGAATGTATTTGAGTTGCTTATACAGAAAGTACGTTCAATAAATGGTGCTCTTGTTATAAGCCAAGCGAACGGTAAAGTCAGTGCAGTTACTGAGACTTCTGATTTGCAATCTTGGATTCTTGAATTTGAGGATGAAGATGAAACATTCCAGGCGCACGACTTAGTGAGGTGTCAAGTATTTGATAGAAGAATAATCCAGTCACCGGCTTTTGATTTCACAAAATTTACAGCCTATTTATATGATGGTTCAGCCATAGATGATAGCGTAAGGATAACGAACACGAGCATTGAGTTTAGCATGAATAATTCAGCAAATTCAGGCTTTCAACTTTACATGTATCCAGAGGGACATGTAGCAGATGCTCCTATAACGACTAAAGAATGCAAATTAGAAATATCTGGTTTGTATGATGGTGCTATGGCTGTATGGAGTGGTTTATCAAAGGATGGAATCGGTTCTGATACTGTAGGAGGGCTTTTGACAAATGGCGAGAATGTAATTCGTGCCATCAATGTATCCGAAGAGATATACAACCTTGGTATAATGATTGTATTAGATTCCGGACATGGTAACGGAAAGGTTACTGTTACTCAAAAAATGGAGGATACATCATCTAAAAAAGGTAAATACTATTGGTGCGAAGTTGCGAGTGTAAATGGTAATCTTGTAACTATTCCTAAGTCTGAATTTGAGGGTATTACGCCAACTGACGGTGATGAAGTTGTACAGATGGGTAATACTGAGAATCCTCTTCGTCAGAGCTTGATATATATGTCGGCTGCCGAGGATGGCAAGCCTAAGATTGAGATATTAGGTGGAGTCAAGACTAAGTCATTTGCCGGAGCGTCTCGCTCTGTATTTGGGAATTTAGATCATATAACGGACCCGGATTTTCCGGATAATATGCAGCCGCACGATAATGGTGTATATACAAATAACGGTTATTTCAAAGGCATCTTCATCCTTCGCAACGGAAAGACCATCGAACAGGAGTTTGAGTCAACCAACAAGGAAATAGACATCGCCAAAACCGATGCGAAAGCTGCTCAGGACAGATTAAACACTTGGGCTTCTGATGGCTTTATTTCTCCAACTGAAAAGACCGCGTTAAAGCAGGAAATGGAGGCATTAAAGGCAGAAAGAGATTCTATCCTTGCTAACGCGTCCCGGTATGGCATTGATACCGTTGCTTATCGGAATGCTTTCAACGATTACTATCATGTGCTTGAGACCCATTCTGCAAGTGAGCCTGAAAATATACCGGTCAGTGCTTCATTCAAGACTCTTCAACAGGCTTATTATGATCAGCAGAGGGTAATTATAGACGCTATCAATTCTGCTTCATATTCGTATGTTGGGGAGAAGGTTAAGATTGAGACTGATACTATTATGGAGGCTTTGCCCGGACAGATTACGTTGGCTGTGAAGGGTGAGGTTAGTAAGGTGAAAGTTGCTGATGTCAATTTATTAAAGGGTGCCTATACAGAGAAAGCAAATACATCATACGGATTTGGAGAATATGGGTATGATGTTCCAGCAGTTAATGGCAAGAAGTATACGTTGACATTATGCTATACACTGGGAAATGATAATAACGAAATTAGAGCTTATTCTAACAATGGCTATAATATAATTGCTTATTTTACAACCAAAGGTGATAGAATTGTAGAAAGCAAAGAAATTACAATGAGCGGTTATACAGAAGGCTATGGAATGTCACTATATCAATTCCCTAATGGAATCTACGGTTCAAAAGTGCATTGGGCTGTTCTTACTGATGGTAACATAGGGGTAACACAGTGGATTCCTGCTGCAAGCGAGCGAGTTGCAGGTATTAAGAACTTATGCTCTTTTAAACGTATTGTTGATGCGGGATTTACATACGCTTCAAAATATACTAATGAAGGAGAGTTGTTAATACTACCATCTTTGTTGCATAAAGAATCACTTGTAGCTAACAAGGACATGTTTGGCTTGACATATAACTCACAAAAAAGGTATTATGTGTTTATAGATCATTTTGTTCCATCGTCTACAATCCCGAGTAGTTCAAGAAGTGTCTTTTTTCGGATCGTTTACACTGATGGCGCGTATGAAGAAATAGCGGTAACTAATGATAGCATAGTAAACAACTTCGTTCTTACATCAAAACCTATTAAGCATATATTAGGTTCTTATGGTACTTCTATATCTACTTATTTGCGTATTGGCGTATTTGAAACCAACACTCCTGTAACCTGGAGCCCAGCCCCCGAAGATCTTAACTACATTGCCAAGACCTACACCGACTCAGAGATAAAAGTAACGAAAGGGTTAATTGAAAGCAAAGTCTCCCAAACCGACTTTGACGCTCTCGGACAGGTTGTATCCAATCAGGGCACTGAGATCTCTCAGACCAAGACGGATATTAACCTTGTATCAACGGTATCGGGTAATGCACGTTTGATAGCCCTTGCTATGAGTAAGGGGAAGATGCTTTATCGTGATCCGGAGTTTAGGAGCGGGATGAACCACATATCGGTTTACAATAATAGTGGTGGGGGAACTGTGACAGTTGAAAGAACAACAGATGTTAATTTGCCTAATCAATCCGGATATAAAATTAAAATTACCACTGTACAAGGAAGTGTATCCCCCGGCTTAGGTGGGTTTACTTTTAACACTCAAACACGCGCTAATGCCGTATTTATAACTCGGTTTATTGCATGGATTCCCGCAGGACGTGCAATTGAGTGGGCTTCAAATGCTACGGGTACTGGCAGTACAGCAAAATGGCTTACTAACAATGTCGGGACTGGCGATTGGGAGGAATATGCGTATTATGTCAAGTGCGGTACTGGCGGGACATTTAATGGAACTAATTATTTCTATTTGGTTTCTGGTGGGGCTCCCGTCACCTGGTACCTTGCCTTTGCCACAGTCTACGATGCCGGTTCTATTGATGACACTCCTACAAAGGATGAATTAAAAACGGGAATCACTATTAAGCCGGGTGCTATCAATATATTCGGGCAGGATATCAGTATTGCAGGCATGGTTACTTTTTCCGGCTTGTCGGCATCCGAGCAGCAAAATTTCAAGGGTAATACAGGACCACAAGGCCCGCAGGGGCCTAAAGGAGATACCGGCGCTACAGGTCCTCAGGGATTGCAAGGACCCGCCGGTGCTACTGGTGCTACCGGATCTATTGGTCCTATTGGTCCCCAGGGACCACGGGGATCTCAGGGGCCTAAAGGAGATACCGGTGCTAAAGGTCCGCAAGGAGATAGAGGTCCGCAAGGGCTTCCAGGGCCACAGGGTGCAACTGGTCCACAAGGACCTCAAGGACCGCAGGGATTCTTGGACGCTACCGCTATGCGTAACTTGCAGAATGATTTCGCAACGAAACTCGGATACTCTTCGTATGACCAAATGGCTTCGTATGCTACTCAGGGTAAAACAATTATCAATGGTGGATTGATTCGAACGAACTTGATAGATGCAACCGCAATCGTTACCAATGCCTTAGCGGCTGGTCGAATTACAACAGGAAACATTACGGTAACGAATGGTGCTCAAATTGGGTATTTTACGATTCAAGATAACGGATTGTATTCAGATGGACTATCTACTGTGATTACAATGAAAAATTCTTCCGGTCAGGTTATTATAATACCTCAGATGATTACTATAACTCGTAATGACGGTGGAGCATCTATATCTACATCAGGTAATAGTTATGTGGATTTGAACGGTACAAATATAAATCTTGCAGGCACCGTAGCAGTCAATATCAATAGTAAGTTGATTACAAATGGTATCGTCAAGATGACTCAGGGGTTAATATTTAGAACTCGGGTTATATCATCATCTATCGCTTTGGATAGTAGTGATTGCTTTGTTGTATGTACTAATTCTGGTAGTATAAATGTGACCCTTCCAGGATATCCAGAGGTTGGGCGATTTATCTATGTTCGTAGAAGGAATGGAAATGTAACTATTTATGGTGGAACAAATAGTATTTACTCAAACAAAGTATTATCGTCAGCTACTTTAGGTAATAACTCAGACCTATTTATGTTTGTCTTTGATGGGACATACTGGATTTTAAATTATTGTGGAGTTTAATATAAATATATAGAGTATGAAAATAGATTTTAGAAAGATCGTGGTTAACGATATCGAAGGCAACGTCTTGATGAAAGAGGTTGAGAAGAGAGACTCTGAGGGCAACATTGTCGGGACGGAGAGAGTGATTGATTACAAAGATGTAAGCAAGGACTTAGGTAATGCTATTTACTTTAATGTGAGTGACATCAAAGATCAGGAGATCGGCAGAAAGTTATATCTTGAAGGTGAGATTGAAGTCGATGGTCCCACTGCTGCTCTGATTAAGAAATTTGCAGATCAGATTTTCTATGCTTATGTAAAGTCCGCCCTCTTCAAATTGCTGGATTCAGCTTTGAATCAAAACAAAGAATAAACTTATTATAAACTTAAAATTAAAATGTTATGAACGAAGAGATTAAAATTGTAGCTACTGGTACAACAGAAGTAAATAGCTTTGAAGGAACTTCTTTAAGTATTCCGACCGTTAAATATTCGATCAGATATACTTCAATCAATGGTAACAAACAGTCGATATTTGTCGGTGTAACCGATAATGCAACAGAAACGGTACCGAACGCCGACGGAGATGGCACACATGAAGAGATCAGAGAGATGAAGTTGGGAGAGGTCCGATTTGACCCTGTTCCAACTCCGCAGATAACTACTATTAGTTTTATCTACACGAATGACTTTGAATGTTATATGTCTGATATTCGTAAGATCATTGACCAGATCACTAGTGATAAGTCATAGCATAAAAAAGCCCACCTCACCTTCACAGGCAAGATAGGCTCACGCATTTATCTAGTTTTAATTTAATTATGTAATCTGATTACAAATGTAGTATTATTATTTAAAAAGACAAATATGCAAGACAAATCAATACATCAATTCTCTTCTGGTCTGTTTGCTCCTGTAGCCGGAAGTTTCGTAATGGAAGCTATAGAGCACATGATCCCATGGTTGATCACTATGTTCTTTGTAATACTGTGTGATTTGGCTACGGGATGCAGGAAGAGCTTGTTGATGGGTGAGCGCGTTAGGTTTAGTAGGGCTTGGCGGGCTACAATGGGTAAGATGGTTACCTATTTTAGCTTTGTAATCATGGTGGTGATGATAAACGAGGCCAGTGGTGGAAGATATAACATTGATATATTCGCTTGCTTATCTGTCTGCTTTATCGAGGGATGTTCTATTATATCGAATATTCTTAAGCCCAAGGGCTATGATTTTAATCTGATAGTAGCTATTGGGTTATTTGCTAAAAAGGTATTCAAGATAGAGAAAGAAGATTTAAAAGAGGTGATAACTAAAAAGGAGGAGGACAAAGAATGAATGATATGAAAGTTCTAATTGACAATGGACATGGCGAGAATACACTGGGAAAGTGTTCACCGGACGGAAGGTTGCGTGAGTGGGCTTATTCCAGAGAGATAGCGGATATGGTCGTTTTCGGGCTGAGAAAGCATGGTGTTGACGCGGAACGCATTGTGAAGGAGGACGTGGATGTTCCATTGTCTGAGCGTTGCAAACGTGCTAATAATATTTATCGCGATTCTCAAAAGAACGCTATTCTGGTATCCGTTCACTGCAATGCAGCCGGTAATGGGACAAGTTGGATGAATGCTCGGGGATGGGGTGTATATGTCAGTGATAATGCTTCTTTTAATAGCAAAAGGTTAGCTTCTTCCCTGGCACAAGCAGCAATAAGTAAATGTGTGACAGTACGCAAACAGACTCCGGATATGGACTATTGGGTGCAGAACTTGGCTATTTGCCGGGATACGAACTGCCCCGCTGTACTGACGGAGAACTTCTTCCAGGACAACAAGGAAGACGTGGAGTTCTTATTGTCGGCTGAGGGCAAGCGGACTGTGGCAAATATTCACATAGAAGGTATTATTAACTATTTAAATTCAAAGTAACATGGCTCTAACAAATTTAACTTTCAGCAAACATGGTGAAGCTTATGTATCGGACCCTGTGCAACTTCAATCGGATGCAGGCCTTCATCTTGAATTTACAAGTGAAGATAAGAATAACCGTTGCGCTCTGTTTCAGAGTATGACAAATGTGAATTATGTTCCTTTCGGATCATACAACAATGTGGGTAGCACAATAGATGTTGCTATTACAGGAGTGATCCCGGGCATGTATATCAAAGTGCAGTCTATTTCACAGCCTACTTTGGCTAAAATTCTTGTATCGGAATGAAAGTTTCAATCAATCAGGTAAAGATTAACCGCGTTGGCATTAACACGGCTCAGGTTAGGGGGATACGTTTGTCTTCTGCTGTTGCAAATCGTGGTCATAAGGTTGATTTTCCTTTCTCTGATTCCCTTGTGGATTATTGGAATTTTAGAGGGAAGAATAATCTCGATATAGACAGAAATGTTATCAAAGGAGTAAATGGAAATATACTAACAGCCTACAATTTTAACTGGAGTTTAATGTCAGGGTATGGAGGGTATAATGAAAACTATAATAATTTCAGACAATCATCCGGAACTACTGGCGTATTTACTAATACAGATCATAGTATTCAAATTAGTAATGTTAATGCAGTAAATATTCCTGTAACTGAAATTCCGTATAAAGCAGGGGAAATTTCTCCTGAATATCAAATTAAAGTAACTGGCTTACTTGAAGGACAATATTGCGATATAGGTTACTTTTATAATTATGCTGACAATATAAAACCACCAGTACAAGAAAATTTAATTCATATTCTTAAAGATGGTATTTATACTATACCTTCATTTACTTTTCCATCAGACATTAAATCTGGTACAGGTACAAGAATAGTTTTTAATTTTGCTGGAGATACAGATATTACTATTGAGCAAATTCCTCTATATGAAGGAGCTATTGTTACGGATGGTGTTGACGATTATCTAAAGCTTGATAAAACAGGATATAAAGTAGGAACTATTATTATTAAATATATACCTATTCCTACTGTAGGAGTATGGCAATACGTCTTAGAGACTAAAACAGAAAGAATTGCTCTTGGTTATTATGGTATAACAGCTATAGAAAATGATAGTTATAGTACTAATTTCGATAATGTAAGAAATATTGAAGGATATAAAGTTTGTAAATTTAATGATGGAAATATAAAAAATATAAGTACTCCATTATTTATAGGTTCTAATGCTTATATTAAGGAACAAATATCCATGGCTCTTTATAGTATTGCTATCTACGACAAAGTCCTATCTGATCAAGAAGTACAAGAAGTTATCAACTTCATCAATTACGGTACCACCAATCCGATATTTGCGCTGAACTTTGATAATTTCGCCTATAAAGCAGTTGATTATCCAGATTTTGCTACTGGCAAAGTTACAACAAATAAAATTGTTGTAGATAGCACAACTGAAACCTTTAATGGTGCTATTGCGGTAGCTATGAATCCCGAAGCAGATACCGGAGAGCCGATTGAAGTACCGTCTTACAAAATAAAAGTCACAGGACTTAATCAGTATAGCGTTGGTGAAGGTAATTGGGCAGTTGGATTAATGGGAATGATGATTGATTCAACTAAAGACCCTTGGACTTATCCTATATCTAAAGATGGAGTTTACGATATACCGGCAATTTCACTGAGTGATGGGATTTATAATTTAGTAATAATGGCTCAAATCGCAATCGACAAGCCTATTGAGATAGAAATCCTCTACGATAAGAATGTCACAAAGAGCTTCCCGGAGACAAAACAAATATTCCCTTAAAGTTAATAAGAAAATTATGAAATACGTAATTGTAACAGTAGAATGGTGCCTGAATCACGGTGTTGTGGTACCGGCACAAGCAAGAAGATCTGTTGACGGATTGAAAGTTATCCTGCATGAAGATTATATCGATCCCGTCTTGAGAGAAGAGGATGACATGACCGCGTACCGGCATGATTCGTCCGAGTTAAGGAATATATTGAGTGGTCCGGAATGGACGGTTCCGCAAGAGGGGGTATTATGAAACGGTTGACATGTATCGTCTTGCTGGTGTCGGCAATATGTTTCACCGGATGTAGGACCACTCAATACGTACCGGTTGAAACTATTAAGACTGAGTATAAGACAAGAGATAGTATTCGTCATGATAGTATATATCAGCGTGACAGTATTTATGTAATAGACAGGGGTGATACAGTGTATACGTACAAGGATCGGTATCTCTATAAGTATTTATATCTTAATCGCATTGATACTGTGATTAGGACGGACAGTATCCAGATACCTTATCCGGTTGAAAAGGCGTTGACCAGATGGCAGAAAGCAAAGATAGAACTTGGCGGATGGGCATTTGGCGTACTTATAATGTTAGCTATTGTGTTAATAATTAGATTACTCAAGAATTAACCGGCTAATATCTTCACAGACCTCACCGGTATGAAAAGTTTAAGTGTAACAATAACAAAAAAAGTATATAAGATGTTCAATAAAGGGAGGAAAAATATGGTATAAATAGAATCTAATTTGTACACCGGTAAAGTAGAAGGCCGGTTATCTTACAAACGTGCTCTTTTGGGGGAAGAGTTAAAAGAACCCCCGACACTGAAAGTTGACGCCAATCAAACTTTTAAACATACAAAAGCATGCATAGATAGTGCCAGGGGTATAATATCCTTAACATTTCTATACATGCTTTTGTTCTTTCAATAACCGTAAGTTTGATTGGCAAGGGCAAAAGTACAACAAAAAATTAAATTACTATGTGTAAGTCAGAGATTTTTGCCGAGATTCTAAATATTGTTGGAAAAGAAACTGAAGTTTCTACTGAATTGATCCTTTCATCAAGTAAAGTTACTGAAGTTGTTGACGCCCGTTCTATTGTAGTATTCTTCCTCACTGAATACGGGCTATACCCTGAACAAATAGCGACTTTTCTTCACAAGACATCCGCTAGTATCCGTTACCTTATATCTACTTTCGAAAGCCGTAAACTGGCAAACAAAATGATTGCAATATATCTGCAAAATATTCGCAAATCCCTTGAAAATGAGCTCTGATTTACGCAGTTTCTATTATATACTTTTGTGATGCGGTTGATATTGACCGTGTTATAATTGTATATTAATATGAGTGAAACAAAGACTTACGTTTTCCCGGAGTCAGGCGGGAACGGTGGTGGTAGTGGAATGATGGCTATGCTTGCTCCACTATTGCAACAGAAAGGTATTGATCCGAACTTGTTGGTTGCTATGCAAGGAAAGAACAACAGCGGATTTGGCGGAGATGGATCATGGTTCATGTGGATAATCTTCCTGTTCTTCCTGTTCCCATTGTTTGGACGCAATGGCTGGGGAAATAATGGAGATGGCGGAAACGGTGGCGGATTTGCTGGAGCCGGTATCCCTAACTTAATTAACAACGATGCAGGAAGGGAGTTACTTATGAGTGCAATTCAGGGGAACGGACAGGCAATCAACAATCTGGCTACTAATTTAAACTGTTCAATCGGTCAGGTTCAGAATGCTATCAATGGAGTGATGTCACAGGTGCAACAGGTAGGAAATCAGGTTGGTCAAAGCTCAATGCAGATTATCAATGCTATCCAGCAAGGTAACTGTCAGATCGCTCAACAGATTGCTTCATGCTGTTGCGAAAACCGTCTGGCGATCTGTCAGCAAACGAACACATTGCAAAATGCCATTAACGGTGTTGCGACTGGTCAGGAAAGAGGCTTTGCTTCTGTTGCATATGAAACTCAACGTCAGACTTGTGATCTGCAAAATTCCATCAAGGATAGCACACAACAGATTCTTGCCGGTCAGCGTGCGGCTGAAATGCGCGAAATGCAGAACAAGATTGATAAACTTCGTGAGGAGAATAGCACATTTAAGAGTTCTGCTATGACCTCTCAGATCGTCGGACAGGCAACGGCTCCTCTTGGTGCAGCTTTAAATGATTTGAGTGCTCGTCTTGCAAAAATCGAGTGTAACCAGCCGGAAGTAGCAAAGGTGCCTTATAGTCCGGTTGTTGGAATTCCTTCTTGCGTTGCAGCTCAGTATGGTCTTTACAATGGTATTGGAGCATGGGGCAATTTTAATGGTTGGGGATAAAAGGAAGGAGGCATTATATGGCATTCATTAGTCCTTTTATCATGGCAAATAAGAATGGAATTCCAAGATTGGAAAGTACAGGTGTTACCGTAGGTACTACCAACGTACGTTTCTCTTTCCGGAATCATCCGTTCCTTTCTGCTCCATTTAGCGGATTGATTCTGTTCCGTTTGGCACAGCCGATCCCTTCCGGTACTACCGGTACATTACCGGTAGTTTTTGATACCAACGGTGCTACTCAGGCACTGACTACGATCGCCGGTGCAGATGTTACTGCTTCGGATATTACCGGTACCGGAATTTATCTGTGCTACTACGAATCAGGTAGCAACACATTGCAAATTCTTACCGGGGTAGTTTAAAACAATGGGCGGGAGTAATCCCGCTCCTTAAAGAGTTTATTGATTATGCCTTTTCAGAATCTAAGAGTAAATAGTGAGTTTTTCATTTTGCATAGGGATGGTACTCCATATATAGAGGTCGGCTCTGTTTCCGGAGTATCTAATCCTGTTCCTGAGTTTATGCAGCAACCCCTTCCTTATGGACAACCTCCTAAGATGGTGGTTGATATAACTATCAAGGTAGGTGAACAGACTGTTACCTTTCAAAAAATACCTGCCATGTCTGATATTGCTGATGCAAATTTTCCAGGTGGAGGTAATATGGTAATATCCGGTTCAAGAGAATCTATGAATGCGGAAGTGGCGGCTATGCGAAATCGTTCTTCTGAGATATTAGGAAGTGTCGAGCATCATAAGTCTGTGATGGAATCATGTGATAAAATGCTCCAGGTACTTAATCCCGAATTTGCAGAAAGACAGAAGCAGGAAGCGGAGAACAAAGCGCTTCGGCAAGAACTTAGCGAATTGAAAGCTATGATGGCTGATTTCTTTAAGTCCTCTGAGAAGGCTGCAAGTAGTAACAATTCTAAAAAACAATAAGTATGATGATGATTGAAATTTCCGAAAGCAAGGTCGAGAAAATGTCCGACTACGCTGAAAAGATGCTTCGCTACGGTGGTAAGCTCATGCAATGCATAGAAGAGCTTTCCGAGGGTGAGGGCATGGGTGAACGCTGGGATGAAGATCGTAGATATGATGACGATCGCTATTTTGACGAAGAAACCATGGGTGAACGCGGTGGTTATGGCCGAGGTGGTAATTCTAATCGTGGTGGTATGGGTGAAAGACGTGGTGTACGGGGTACCGGACGCTATTCACGCTATCGCTAATGTTTAATTAGGGAGTAGTTTATCTGCTCCCTATAACCTTATTAAGTCATGAAAAGAGAACCTCTGGATATAAGAGATAGAAGACCGGAAGAAATGGAAGTATATCTTTCGCATTTTGGATGGCATTTCAACAAGAAAATGTGTGAATTTGCTGTTTCTTTAATGGAATGGAAGGGTCAGAACGGAGAAAAAGAAAAACTGCCTGCGATGTCTAAGGACGAGGTGGACGCACTGTTAACTAAATACGGTGTAACTCTTAAAAATAAGATCGGTTATGACTACGTATATGTAGCTAATATGTGCAAAGCCGATTTTCTTAAATCATCTGTTCCGAACGAACAGTATCAAGCATTGTATGTAAAAGACACGATTGATGATCCTGACGCACCTGATGGAACAACGATGCGAAGATGGTATGTTACAATGATTGCGGCTGGAATACCTATAGAGTGGGACGAAATGCTTTGATAAATGATAAGGCAACGGTTTATACTATCCAAATATGACTGGAACTGCATGGTGTATTACGCAGTAGATACGTATTACACGGAAGAAATATTGGATTATATGCACTCTATCGGCTGCGACGGTAATATGCTCCGTACTGCGTACGATAACATAAACTCCGGCAACCTGAATACCGGAGTTACTTACTCTAATTTCGGCACCCGGGAAACAGTAATGGTTATTGCCCTTACTTCGTCCCCAAAGGAGTTTGCTAAATCATGGAGGCACGAATGTGGACACATGGCTACCCATATATGTCAGGCCATCGGCATAGATCCGTACGGTGAAGAAATACAGTATATCGGTGATGATATTGTTGAAAAGACGTGGGAATATGCAAAGTCATTATTATGTGAGTGTGATTGCTGTAAAAACAAGGTCAAACATTTAATACGTTAATTCATGAAAAATAAAGAAATTAAGAAAGCATTGAAGAGCGATACTCCTATTAATAGTATGTATGCTCTTATTCCGGGTGGCAGGATGGGCGCTTTCAAAAAGTTTGCTGCCCGTTTTGGTTTTACTGAAGAACGGATAAAATCAGTTCTTGACAATGAAAAACGATAAGCTGGACATATTGTTGGAACAAGTCGATGATCGGTACCATTCCGATTTTTGTAGACTTCTGTTGGTTATGTTATGGAACGCATAGAAAGGTGGTTATATTGGTTGATTCCTCTTGCGATTATTGTAAGGGTTGTATCTCTATGTTTGTCTCTGGTTATGTAACTGGGGATTTTTTATATTTTGAGTCACTAAGTATAAAATTGCTTTTCGTAGCAGGTAAATTCGTGTTTGATTTATCCGATTAGGTGTAAAAAGGCGGCTTTTTAGGCTGCCTTTATGTTTTCATCAACATTATATCCGCTTTCATCTCGATATACTCTTTATATTTGCTTGGATTGTTAATATAATCAATAACCCTATTTATTGCTATTTCTGCTTGTTTAAACCTGGTTTTTGTATAATATCTAACGACACCTCTTCCTTTGTCTGAATGAGCTAAACAGTAATCTATTATACTGTCCGGTATTCCAAGATCAAAAGCGTATTGAGCAAACGACTTTCTGGCAGAATAAAAGACTACCTTTTCCTTTATTCCTAGATCCTTTGCTAATGCAGCAAGAGAACGGCATGTGTACCTTGAAAAATTGTGATATGAAAATTTATATCCAAAATCCAGTTTTCTTGTCTTTTTATCTATCCATCTATCTATTATTATCTTTGCTGGTTCTGTGATTGGAAGCAGACAATGTTGTTCAGTTTCTGTTTTGAGTCTTGTTTTAATTCTGACATAATCCACTTTGTCATTAATAAAACGAGTATTCATTATATCTATCAAGTTCATTCCCCCAAGATAGAAAGAAAGCATAAATACATCTCTTGCTACAATGTATTTTTTCTCTTTGGGGGTACTTTCCCTTATCATGTTAAGACTTTCCAAAGAAATATCAACTTCTCGAACTGGAGATTTAGGAATTTTCTTGTTCACAAATGGATGTATATCATACCTTAAATAACCAGAATTAATGTTTCTGTTAATAACAGCTTTTATTTGGGACATCATCATTCCAATTGTTGTGTTTCCGATGTTTCTTTTAGTCTTCAAATATCGTGAAAACCCTTCAATCATATTAGGGGTTATATCTGACATAGGTATTTCCCCTCTAGTAAACTCCGTAAAGTATCGACAGCTCCTTTCGATTAATACAGCATAGCTTTCTCTCCCTTCTGATTTCAGGTCAGTAATGAAATCGCTACAAGCTTTCTGATAAGTAATATTTTGTTTTCCTTGTGAATCCAATTCAGACACAAGCATGTCTTTGATTTGCTTACAAGAATAAAGTGATTGATGGTTTATTTCATCTAATTTATTTTGTAAATCATTCATCATGCTTCTTAGTTTGGTGTTTATGATTGAAGCGTCAGCTCGTTTGACTACTTGCCCATCTTTGAACTGGGATAGATTGTCTATAATGAAACGTGTTACAATGTAACATGTTTCTTGCTTATGACAGACAGCTATTCTTATTTTATGTCTTCCGTCCTTTAAAACCTTTGCCTTGAAAATAGTTAATTTAAGAGTTGCCATAATAGATTAAAATTTGAAGGATAAGTTTGGGATAAGTTTTTCTGTCCATCGGTGGACAATTCCCTCTTTTTTTTAACCTATAAATTGAAGAACTTGTAAACGAAAGCAGAAACCTAATAGTCTAATTTATATGACTATAAACTGTTTCTGCTTTTGAGCCGCTAGCCAGACTTGAACTGGCGACCTACGCGTTACGAATGCGTTGCTCTACCGACTGAGCTATAGCGGCGTGACACTTTACCGTTTACGGCGTGCAAAATTACAGCTTTATTTTTAAAAACAAAATGAATCTATACTTTTTTCGTGATAATTTCTCTGAAATGTTTATAAAATAAAAAGGTTAGGGATTAAATTAGAAAATAGTTGTAGATTCAAATATTTAAACTCATATTTGCATATTTACTGATAAATCTACTTTTATATTACTATGAATATACGATTTTATTATAAGTATCTTTCATCGCGAGTTGCTTCAAAATGGCTGATACTTGCTGTCGATGTTCTTTTAGTGATCTTTTCAATGTTTCTGGCAAGCCTTTTGCAAATAGGTCTGTCGGCATTAGTCTTTGAGTTTTCGTTGTGGGTGTGGACAACACTGTTTTGTGTAATATTCAATGTGTGCTTCTTTCATCTGAATCGTACTTATGTAGGGGTCATTCGATATTCTTCCTTTATTGATATTTCTCGTATTTTCATTTCCTTAACTTTGGGATATTTGGTTACCTGTGTAGGCAATTTGCTTTGGATGGGGTGGAGTGGACGAGAAGTATTGCCGATTAGTGTTATTCTTACAGCTTATATCGTCAATTTCTCCTTGATGGTCTGTTTGCGTATTTTGGTGAAAATGATCCATGAGTTGATGACTTTCGATCGTAGACATAGTATTCGGGTGTTTGTTTATGGTTCGAAGGGAGCTGGTATTAATATTGCTAAATCATTACGAGTTAGTAGAAGTAATCATTTTAGATTAAAAGGATTTATTTCAGACGATACAGGCTTTATAGGGAAGCAGACGATGGGGTGTAGAGTATATGCGAATAATGAATCTCTGTTTGATATTTTAGAAGAAGAGAGAATTGAAGCTATTATTGTTTCTTCTGAGAAAGTGCACCGACTTGAAACCTCCGGTATGATTGACCGGTTGATAGCCGAGGATATTCGTATTCTTACAGTTCCTCCATTCAATGATCTGGGAAAGGAAGGTATGCAAATAAAGGATATTCAGATAGAAGATTTGTTACAGAGAGACCCTATTCATGTAGATATTCGAAAAATATCTTCCCATATAGAAGGAAAGAGAATAATGATTACGGGAGCTGCCGGTTCAATTGGGCGTGAAATGGTGAGGCAGATAGCCGGATTGAATCCATATAAATTAATTTTGGTTGATCAGGCAGAGTCACCTTTGCATAATGTACAATTGGAACTGTTGGATAATTGGCGGGATATTGATGCTAAAATGCTGGTTGCCGATGTGACTAACCAAACGCGAATGGAATCAATCTTTAAAGAGTATCGTCCGCAGTATGTTTTCCATGCTGCTGCCTATAAACATGTGCCCATGATGGAAGATAATGTATCTGAAGCCATACAGGTGAATGTGTTGGGTACTCGTATTATGGCTGACTTAGCTGTAAAATATGGTGTGGAAAAGTTTGTGATGGTCTCTACGGATAAGGCTGTCAATCCGACTAACGTAATGGGATGTAGTAAAAGACTTGCTGAGATTTATGTTCAGTCTCTCGCACATCAATTATCTAAATATGCCAATGATGGGGCATTAGTGAAATTTATCACAACTCGTTTTGGGAATGTGCTTGGCTCGAACGGATCTGTGATACCTAGATTTAAACAACAGATAGAGAAAGGAGGGCCGGTTACTGTAACGCATCCTCAGGTTATACGTTATTTTATGACTATTCCGGAAGCGTGCCAATTGGTATTGGAAGCGGGAAGTATGGGTAATGGGGGTGAAATCTATATTTTTGATATGGGCAATCCTGTGAAGATTGTTGATCTAGCCAGAAGAATGATCTATTTGAGTGGGCAGAAAAATATAAAAATAGAGTTTACCGGCTTGCGGCATGGTGAGAAGCTATACGAAGAGTTATTGAATGTGAAAGAGTTCACTTGTCCTACCTACCATGAAAAAATAATGATAGCCAAAGTTCGTGAATATGATTATGAAGAGGTTAAGCAAGAAATTCAAAAGTTAATAGATTTGAGCTATACTTCTGACACCATGGGAATTGTCGCTTCTATGAAAAAGATAGTTCCTGAATTTGTAAGCAAGAATTCGGAGTTTGAGATATTAGATAAAGCCTCTTTTTAATCTATTTTCGAAAACTTAGGAATGAAATAAATGTATATTATGAAAATAATATATTACCTTTGTGGCCGATTTATAATTTATTAGAGGAACACTAAAGATTAATCAGAATATCTTATGCGTAGATTTATTACACTATTCTTCTTGATTTTTACCTTGTCCGGAGTGGCTGTAGCTCAGCAAATGTCCGATGATCAGGTCGTGCAGTATGTAAAAGATGCTCAAAAGATGGGTAAAACTCAGAAGCAGATTACAACAGAGTTGATGAGAAGGGGCGTTACGAAAGAACAAGTCGAACGCATTCAGGAAAAATATGAAAATGGAAGTGGCAGTACCGGTACACAGAGCAACCAGAACTCAACAAAGTCGCGTACGCGTACTCAGCAAAATGATGAAAGTGGTTACTCAAATCGCTCTCAAAAAAATCTGAAAGATCAGAAAAATCAAAAGAACCAGAAGAATATAAAAGGGCTTCGTCAGTCGAACAACCAGAAAAACAAGCGTGGAATGGGAGATGAGAACCAGGAAATGACAGATGAAGACATGATGAATGAAGAAGACTGGTCTGACGAGTACACCGTGAAGCCGGAAGAGGATCCGACTCAACAAATTTTCGGACATAATATTTTTACGAACGAGAACCTTACATTTGAACCCAATCTAAATATAGCAACTCCTGTAAGCTATCGTTTGGGACCTGGAGACGAGGTGATTATAGATGTGTGGGGAGCTTCTCAGACTACAATCAGACAAACCATTTCTCCGGAGGGTAGTATTTTAGTCGATAATCTTGGTCCTATTTACCTAAGTGGAATGACTGTTCGTGAGGCTAATAATGCGGTACGTCGTGAATTTGCGAAAATCTACGCAGGTATATCCGGCCCGAATCCTAATACTTCAGTTGATCTGACGTTAGGCAATATCCGTACTATTCAAATTAGTATTATGGGAGAAGTTGCTGTTCCGGGTACTTATGCGCTCTCGGCATTCTCTTCTGTATTCCATGCCCTCTATCGTGCCGGTGGTGTTAATAAGATAGGTAGTTTACGTAGTATTAAAGTTGTGCGTAACGGCAAAAAAATAGCAGATCTGGATGTTTACGATTTCATAATGAAGGGGAAACTGAATGACGATGTTCGTTTGCAAGACGGTGATGTGGTCATTGTTGATCCATATGAATCTTTAGTGCAGATTACCGGTAAGGTAAAACGTCCGATGTTTTATGAGATGAAGCCTTCTGAGACAATGGCTACTATTTTAAAATATTCAGGTGGTTTCACCGGGGATGCTTATAAAAAAGCTATACGCTTAATTCGTAAAACAGGTCGTGAGCATCAGGTTTATAATGTAGATGAAATGGATTATTCGGTATTTAAACTGGATGATGGAGATGTGCTGGCTGTGGATTCGGTATTGGAGCGTTTTGAAAACCGTGTTGAAGTCCGTGGTGCTGTTTATCGTGCCGGTATGTACCAAATCGATGGAACTGTAAACACAGTAAAACAATTAATAAAGAAAGCTGAAGGAGTGAGAGGGGATGCTTTCTTAAACCGTGCTATCATCGATCGTGAGAATGATGATCTTACTCATGAGATGATTCAAATTGATTTAAAGGGATTGTTGAATGGTACTGTAGCTGATATTCCTCTTCAGAAAAATGATATCCTTTATATTCCGAGTATTGAAGATTTGAAGGAGGAAGCAACCCTTACGATTCATGGTGAAGTAGCCAATCCGGGTACTTATTTGTATTCATCCAATATGTCGGTTGAAGACCTTGTTCTACAAGCCGGAGGATTATTGGAGGCAGCTTCGACAGCCCGTGTGGATGTGTCCCGACGAATAAAAAATTCAAAAAGTACTGAATTGAGTAATGTCGTTGGTAAGACTTTCTCTTTTGAATTGAAAGATGGTTTTCTTGTAGGAGGTGATCAGGATTTCCATTTGGAACCTTTTGACGAAGTATATATTCGTCGTAGCCCTGCTTATCATCAACAACAAAATGTTACAGTTGGAGGCGAGGTCTTATTTGGTGGACGTTATGCGCTATCAAAGAAGAACGAACGTCTTAGTGATTTGATTTCTAAAGCGGGCGGTATTACTCAAGATGCTTATGTGAAAGGTGCTCGTTTGATTCGTAAAATGACAGAAGAAGAGTTGCGCCGCAAGGAGGATGCACTTCGTATGGCTAATAAGGGTGGAGCTGATTCCATTTCTGTTAAGACCCTTGATGTCTCTGATACTTATTCTGTCGGTATTGAGTTGGAAAAGGCTTTGGCTAATCCGGGGTCAGACTTTGATATGGTATTACGTGAAGGCGATATTTTGTTTGTGCCGGAGTATGTAAGTACCGTCAAAATCAATGGTGCTGTGATGTATCCCAATACAGTATTATATAAGAAAGGCGAAAGTTTGAAATACTATATTAATCAGGCCGGTGGTTTTGCAAGTCTTGCAAAGAAAAAAAGAGCTTTTGTGGTTTATATGAATGGAACAGTGTCTCGTTTACGTACGGGAAATTCCAAAGCGATAGAACCGGGTTGTGAGATTATCGTGCCAAGTAAAGATCCGAAGAAGAGAATGTCGGCAGCCGAAATTATAGGAATGGGTACTTCTGCTGCTTCATTAGCAACTATGATTGCAACGATGGTTAACCTCTTTAAGTAATAACTATGACTGAAGATAAGAATATAAATAAAACGACTCCGCAATCTGAGGAACAAGAAATTGATCTGATAGAGTTGGCTCAGAAAGTTTGGGCCGGTCGTAAACTAGTATTAAAGGCTTGTGGTGTTGCCGTGTTAGTAGGACTTGTAGTGGCTTTTAGTATTCCTAAAGAGTATTCTACAAGTGTAACACTGGCACCGGAAACAGGTAGCAAGTCTTCTACTGGAGGCATGGGGGCATTAGCCGCTATGGCCGGTATTAATCTTGGCAGTTCAACCGGAGAAGATGCACTTTCTCCCGAATTGTATCCTGATATTGTTAGTTCCACACCTTTTCTATTGGAAATGTTCGATGTGAAGGTTGCTGATCAGAAAGGCAAGATTAATACAACTCTGTATGAGTACTTGGATAAATATCAACGGGCTCCTTGGTGGGGAGCGGTTGCATCAGCTCCTTTCAAAGCATTAGGTTGGGTTGTATCTTTGTTTAAAGATGCACCGGAGGAACAGGGAGATGCAAAGATAGATCCTTTCTATTTGACTGCAGATCAAGCTGGAATAGCGGATGCTTTGAGTCATCGTATATCTGTTTCGGTAGATAAGAAAACAGGAGTGACTACACTTACTGTGACAATGCAGGATCCATTAATTTCTGCAGCATTAACAGATACGGTAATGCATTGTTTGCAAAATTATATCACAGATTATCGTACCAATAAAGCGCGTCATGATTTGGCTTTTACTGAGAAACTATTTAATGAAGCTCAGGAGAACTACTATGAAGCGCAGCAGAAATATGCTCGTTTTATGGATGGTAATCAAAATATCATTATGCAAAGTTTTCGTACAGAGCAAGAGCGTTTGCAGAATGAGATGAATTTAGCTTATGGAGTATTCACTCAAGTGTCGCAACAATTGCAATTGGCGAAAGCTAAAGTACAGGAAATAACTCCTGTTTATACTGTAGTACAACCTGCTACAGTCCCTTTGAGACCGGCTAAACCTAATAAAATCATGATTTTAATTGGTTTTGTATTCTTAGCGGGTGTAGGTAGTATAGGATGGATTCTCTTTGTTAAAGATTTATTGAACGGATGGAAGAAACAGCCAGAAAAATAAAAGAAAATGCTTCTTGCTGGTATGCTGTATATACAGCACCGAGAGCAGAGAAGAAAGTGAAGGAACAGCTGGATAAGATAGGCGTTGAAAACTATTTGCCTCTTCAATCGGTAGTTCGTTTGTGGAACAATCGCAAGAAAAAGATTTTCATTCCTGTTGTTCCGGGATGTCTATTTGTGCACATCTCCTCTGAGGAGATTGCTCATGTAGCCGGTATTCATGGAGTAGCTTTTTTACTGAAGGAAAAGGGACAATATGTTTCTATACCGGAAGTTCAAATGGAGACTTTCAAGACTATGATAGAGCACTCTTGCGAACTGGTCGAGTTTGCGCCAAATGAGTTTGTTCCTGGAACCATAGTGCGAGTAATAAGTGGACAATTACAAGGATTGGAGGCTGAGCTAGTTGAGTGCCAAGGAAATAATAAGTTGTTACTGCGAGTTGAAGGGTTGGGATGCGCTTTGGTTACAGTCTCAACGGATTGTGTAGCTTCAAAAGAGGAATAATGAAACTGATTACCGAAGGGCTTCTTGATAAAGTGACTGATCAGGCAAAAAAGAATTCACGCCTGCGGATGAATTACAATTTCCATGACTCCATGGATGCTCCTATTCACAGGATGTTGAATGCTTTGGAGCCGGGAACTTACTTGCCGCCACATCGTCATAAGAATCCGGATAAGGAAGAAGTTTATCTTGTATTGAGAGGTAGCTTGTTGGCTATCCTGTTTGATGATGAGGGTAATGTAACGGAAAAGGTTCATTTGAATCCAGCTGAGGGACATTATGGAATTGAGATTCCTCCCTGTGTATGGCATACTATCGTTGTCTTAGAATCTGGAACCGTTATTTATGAAATAAAGCAAGGGCCTTTTGCTCCTCTTATTCCTGAAAATTTAGCATCTTGGGCACCTCCTGCAACTGATGAGGAGGCGGCCCGAGTATTTATACAGCGAATGCTTGAGCTTTAACACTCAAACATTCTGCTCCTTGCAAGCATGCAAGCTCCGACAATACCGGCTCTGTCTTTTAGTTTTGAAGTGACGATTGCCGAGTCTTTATTGACCAGATTAAGTGAGTACTTGCGGACAGCTGTTTTTATTGGTTGAGTAATGTAGTCTCCTGTCAGCGAAATTGTTCCTCCGATAATGACAAGTTCCGGATTAAAAAGATTGATAAGTCCGGCAATTTGTTTGCCTAATTTCTGCCCGATTTCTTCCACTATTTCAATACATAAAAGATCTTCCTTGTTTACAGAAGCAATGATTTCATCCAAGGTTATAGGATTGTTAATGTCTCCTATACGATTGGATAAGATTGAGTTTTCACCATTTTGTATACGTTCCAGCAAGATGCGGTGTAGCGCAGATCCGGAAGCTTCTGTTTCGAGACAGCCTTTTTTGCCGCAGTGGCAAATAATTTCATTGTCAAAGGTACTGGTGTGGCCGAATTCTCCGGAAAATCCGGATTTTCCTGTATAAATTTTGCCATCGATGATGATTCCAACACCTAGCCCCCAACTGATATTTACGAAGATAATATCTTTTTCGCCATTTACACACCCCTTTAGGTATTCTCCATAGGTCATGGCGCGCGTATCATTATCTATTGTTACCTTATACCCTAATTTTTCAGCTAAAACTTCAGATAATGGGCGTTCTTCAAAATTGAATTGACTAAAACTATATCCGGATTCCGGATTAACGCGTCCGGAAACATTTACATTGATATTTAATATTTTGTCTTTAGCTATTGTCAACTTCTTGATAAAATTTGAAATGAGTTTGCATAACTCATTCAATCCTTCTATTGAATTTTCAAATTTATAAGGAATATTCATTTTAAGTTCCATCATATCACCTTTGAAGTTGATCAAGCCGATATTAATGGCAAATCTTTTGATATCGACTCCTATAAAGTAGCCGGATTCAGGGTTTAAGCCATATAGGTTAGGGTGCCGTCCTCCACTTGTTTCCAATTTACCATAGTCGTTGATATAACCTTCTTCGCACATTTCACTGATAAACTTAGTGACTGTAGGGACACTAAGATCCAATTCTTTAGACAGGTCGGTAATTGTTGAACTGCCATTATATATATAATGTGTAATAATTTTCTTTTTGAGAAGAGCGCTTTTGGTACCTAGTTCTATTTCTTTTAAAAGATGTTGTTTCATATAGATTAATAATTTTGGTAATATCTACAAAGATAGTTAATTTGTTTATTAATTTAGGGTTTATAAGGTGAAAAGATGTTTCTCTATTGTTTTTAATTAATAATAATAGTGAATGAATTTTATTAAGTAGATCTTTGGAATCTCTTTTTATTAATAAAATATTTTATTATATGATGATTGTTTAATAAATATGCGTATATTTGTAGCGATATACTAAGGATATCAAGAGTGTATTATGAAAAACTGTTCCCAATCTATATTAAAAATCTATATCATTAATATAAAAACGAAATTATCATGGAAAAGATTATTGGATTGATCAATGCCCCTTTTACTCCGTTTTATGAAAATGGAGAGGTTAATTATGAACCAATTGAAGCGTATGCTAAGATGTTAGTAAAGAACGGACTGCAAGGAGTATTTATTAATGGATCTTCCGGTGAAGGATATATGTTGACCGATGAAGAACGTATGAAGCTTGCTGAACGTTGGGTAGAAGTTTCACCTAAAGGATTTAAGGTGATTGTACATGTAGGTAGTTGCTGTGTAAAGTCAAGTCGCAAGCTTGCCGAACACGCTCAAAAAATCGGTGCATGGGGAATTGGCGCAATGGCTCCTCCTTTTCCTAAAGTAGGTCGTGTCGAAGAGCTGGTGAAGTATTGTGAAGAAATCGCTTGCGGTGCTCCCGATCTTCCTTTCTATTATTATCATATTCCTGCATTTAATGGAGCATTCTTGTCAATGGTTGCTTTCTTGGAAGCAGTAGACGGTCGTATTCCTAACTTTGCCGGAATAAAATATACTTTTGAAAGTATGTATGAATACAATCAGTGTCGTTTGTATAAAGGGGGTAAGTTTGATATGCTTCATGGACAAGATGAAACGATCCTTCCATGCCTAGCTATGGGAGGTGCCCAGGGAGGTATTGGCGGAACTACCAACTACAATGGTGTAAATCTGGTTGGTATTATAGAAGCATGGAAAGCAGGTGATCTTGAGAAAGCACGTGAATTACAGAATTTCTCTCAGGAAGTTATTAATGTCATTTGTCATTTCCGTGGAAATATCGTAGGTGGAAAACGAATCATGAAGTTGATAGGATTGGATTTGGGTAAAAATCGTACTCCTTTCCAGAATATGACGGACGATGAAGAAGTACGTATGAAGGCTGAACTGGAAGCTATTCATTTCTTCGATCGTTGCAATAAGTTTTAAGATAAACTAATACTGCGATTGTTATGAATACTACAGAATATTTACAGACTTGGTCTGACTCTTATAAAAATGACATGATAAGCAATATCATGCCCTTTTGGATGAAATATGGTTGGGATCGCAAGAACGGAGGTGTTTATACCTGCGTCGACCGTGATGGTCAGTTGATGGATACCACCAAATCTGTTTGGTTCCAAGGGAGATTTGCTTTTACATGTTCATATGCATATAATCACATTGAGCGTAATACTGAATGGTTGGCAGCTGCGAAAAGCACTCTCGATTTCATAGAAGCACATTGTTTTGATACGGATGGACGTATGTTTTTTGAAGTAACCGAGACCGGATTACCTATTCGTAAACGTCGTTATGTCTTTTCTGAAACATTTGCTGCTATTGCAATGTCCGAATATGCCATTGCATCAGGAGATCATAGTTATGCTGTAAAAGCTTTGAAATTGTTCAATGATATCCGTCACTTCCTTTCGACTCCGGGAATCCTGGAGCCCAAATATTGTGAACGTGTACAGATGAAGGGACATTCTATTATTATGATTCTTATCAATGTAGCTTCCCGTATTCGCGCCGCTATTAACGATCCGGTTTTGGATCGGCAAATAGAGGAGTCTATAGCGATTCTACGCAAAGACTTTATGCATCCGGAGTTTAAAGCTCTGCTTGAGACCGTAGGTCCCAATGGAGAGTTTATAGATACGAACGCCACTCGTACCATTAATCCCGGTCATTGTATCGAGACCTCATGGTTTATTTTGGAAGAAGCCAAGAACCGCAATTGGAATAAGGAAATGGTTGATACAGCACTTACGATTCTGGATTGGTCGTGGGAGTGGGGCTGGGACAAAGAATACGGGGGTATTATAAATTTCCGTGATTGTCGAAACCTGCCTTCACAGGATTATGCCCATGACATGAAGTTCTGGTGGCCACAGACCGAAGCAATTATCGCAACTCTATATGCGTATCAAGCTACTAAAAATGAAAAATATCTGGCTATGCATAAACAGATCAGTGACTGGACTTATGCCCATTTTCCTGACGCAGAGTTTGGTGAATGGTATGGGTATCTCCATCGTGACGGAACGATTTCTCAGCCTGCGAAAGGAAATCTGTTTAAGGGACCATTCCACATTCCTAGAATGATGACGAAAGGCTACGCACTTTGTCAGGAATTACTGTCAGAAAAATAACCTCTTATTTTTATCATGAAAAACTCAAAAATTTATCCTTGGATAGTGGTTGCCCTCCTTTGGGGGGTAGCCCTACTCAATTATATGGACCGACAAATGCTTAGCACAATGAAAGATGCTATGCAGGTAGATATTGTGGAACTTCAGTCGGCAACCAATTTTGGTCGTTTAATGGCTGTTTTCCTTTGGATTTATGGCCTTATGAGCCCGATTTCCGGTATGATTGCCGATAGATTGAATCGTAAGTGGCTGATTGTCGGCAGTCTTTTTGTCTGGTCTTTTGTAACCTATTTGATGGGTATTGCAGAAACATTTAATCAGGTTTTTTGGCTGCGTGCATTAATGGGAGTGAGCGAAGCTCTTTATATTCCGGCCGGTCTTTCTCTTATTGCCGATTATCATACTGAAAAGTCACGTTCTTTAGCGGTCGGTATCCACATGACTGGTCTTTATACCGGACAAGCTATTGGTGGATTTGGAGCTACTGTTGCCGCTGCTTTCTCATGGCATACCACATTCCATTGGTTTGGTATTATTGGTATTGCCTATGCTTTGGTTTTGGTATTATTTCTGAAAGATAAGAAAGAACACGTTAAAACAGAACGTTTGAAACCTTCATCAAAGAATGGTGAAAAAGCTGGCTTGTTTAAAGGTTTGTCGTTGCTGTTCAGTAACATAGCTTTCTGGGTGATATTACTTTATTTTGCAGCACCTAGTTTGCCGGGTTGGGCTACTAAGAATTGGTTGCCTACTCTGTTCGCTGAAAATCTTGATATTCCAATGTCACAGGCCGGACCTATGTCGACTATCACGATTGCATTATCTTCATTTATTGGTGTGATTCTAGGTGGTACCCTTTCTGACAAATGGGTACAAAAGAACATCCGTGGTCGTGTATATACCGGTGCAATAGGCTTGGGATTGACTATTCCTTCTTTATTGTTATTGGGATTCGGGCATAGTTTTGTTGCTGTTGTGGGAGCCGGATTATTATTTGGTATAGGTTATGGTATTTTTGATGCTAATAATATGCCTATTCTTTGTCAGTTTGTCTCTTCAAAGTACCGTGCGACAGCATATGGTATCATGAATATGACCGGAGTATTTGCAGGAGCGTTTATCACGGATTTGTTGGGTAAGTGGACCGATGGAGGAAATTTAGGTTTAGGTTTTGCCATGTTAGCTATCATTGTATTTATTGCTTTGGCAGTGCAACTCTACTTCCTGCGTCCGAAGACAGATAATATGGAATAAAAAAATAAAAGGAAATGATTGTATCTAATTTGCAAAACAGTCAACGGGTGGAAGGACTCCACCCACTGTTTAAAACTCTGTTTGATTACGTAAAAACACATGATTTATTTCATGCCGAATTAGGACGAATTGAGATAGATGGTGATAATTTATTTATCAATAACGTGAATCCTGAGTGTGTTGCACGTGACAAGCAAGTTTTGGAACTACATCGCGATTATATTGATGTACATATTTTGTTGGAAGGTACTGAGACTATTGGTTGGAAGGCTATCGAAGATCTGAAGGATGAAGTGAAACCTTATGAGGCGAACGGTGATTGTGCTCTTTACTCTGATGCACCTACCACCTTTGTTGATTTGCTTCCTGGGCAATTCATGATAGTATATCCGGAGGATCCTCATGCTCCTCTTATAGGACAAGGTAAGATTCGTAAATTGATAGCAAAAGTTAAATTGTAGTTAGTTAAAACATATAGTTGAGTTATATAATTACCACCCTAATTGTTAAATATTAATAATTAGGGTGGTTTTTTATTGTCACTCATGCTGTAAACTTATATCATCATTACTGGAGTTGTAATCTGATATCTGTATAAGGGGGAGGGGAGGAGGAAATGTTTTGGTGTTGCAAAATACTACATTGATGTTATATATGACTTATAATCAGCATTATCCTGCTTTTACAATGTTCATGTTTTAAGTGGGGAATGACTATTATGATACTGTTCTAAATGAATTAAATTCGTACATCATACATTGATAATTAATGTGTTGATATGGGGTTAAGTTGATGATTTATAGGTATGTAATGCTATTGCTTATTTAGTAATTTGAGGGTGATAATTTGATGTGGTTCCGATAGAACTTAGTTTAAATAACCAAAAACACATATAAACATCTTTATTATTAACTCAAAAAGCAATACTTATGAAGAAAACCATCTTCTTGATTTTGTGCATTTTATGTTCTCTTGGAGCCATGGCACAAAAGAAATCAATCACAGGTGTGGTTACGGATGCTAGCGGTGAATCAGTCATCGGAGCAAGTGTTGTCGAAGTCGGTACCACCAATGGTGTAATTACCGATATTAGCGGCAAGTTTACATTAATGGTCGATCCTAATGGAAAGATCAAAGTTTCTTATGTTGGGTATCAGCCTCAGGTACTCGATGTAAAGGGCAAAAATTTTTTTAATATTAAGTTGAAGGAAGATTCTGAAATGCTGGATGAAGTGGTAGTTACCGGTTATGGTGGTAAACAGCTACGTACGAAGGTTACGAACTCTATTTCAAAAGTAAAAGAAGAATCGTTAAAAGTCGGTTTGTTCTCTAATCCTGCACAGGCATTATCTGGGGCTGTTGCAGGTTTGAAGGTAACACAAGCTTCAGGTAGTCCGGGAGCAACTCCAACAATTGTATTGCGTGGGGGTACCAATCTTGACGGAACAGGATCTCCATTGGTTATGATTGATGGTCAGCTTCGCGATGGTTTGAGTGATATTAATCCTGAAGATATTGAATCAATGGAAGTCTTGAAGGATGCAGGTGCTACCGCTTTGTATGGTGCACGTGCTAGTAATGGTGTTATCTTAGTCACAACTAAAAATGGTAAAGCGGGTCACCGTGAAATAAACTTTAAAGCAAAATTAGGTCTTAACTATGTGAATAATCCATATGAATTCTTAGGAGGTGAGGATTATATCAACATTTTGCGTACCACCTATGCTAAATCTGGCTATAAGTGTTCTGATGGTGAATACGTGTCAATTGCTCCATTGAGTAATCTAACGGGAGCCTCTCCTTTTGGTACAGGGAATGTATTAGGTAAATCTGCTTGGAATATTATGGGAAAAACAGCAGATAATGCTTACTTGTTGCAGAAAGGCTGGAAGGAAATGGTTGATCCATTGGATCCTTCAAACATGATTATTTACAAAGATATTAATCCTGCCGATTATAATTTAAATAATCCTTCTTTCTCACAAGATTATAACATTAATATGTCAGGAGGTAATGATCGGGGGAGTTATTATGCCGGTCTGGGGTATAACCGTCAGGAAGGTCTTCCTGTTAGTACTTTTTATGAGCGTTATAGCTTTGTATTAAATGCCAGCTATAAAATAACAGATTGGCTGACAAGTACTTCCAATTTTAACTATAATCGCGCCAACTGGAAAAACATGCCGGGGTCAAATGGAAGTGAAGGAAACTATTTTGGTCGTATCATGTCAACTCCTCCTACGGCTCGTTTTGAAGACGAAGATGGAAATCCGACTTTAGGTCCCAACGTTGCTGATGGAAATCAGGCTTTTCAACCTGAAAAATGGCAAACCTTTAATCAAACAGATAAGTTTACCATGATTCAAGGATTTCAGATTGATATCATGAAAGGGCTGTTTATCAAAGGTACAGCAAACTGGTATTATTCTGAAGGCTTATATGAATCTTTCACTAAAGATTATATGGATAATATGTTGACTGAGCATTATACTAAAACACGCACAAGTACTGCCAAGTTTGAACGTAACTTTGCACAAACGTATAATGCGGTCCTGAACTTTACTCATACTTTTGCCAAAGACCACAATGTTAATTTAATGTTAGGTATGGAATATTATGATAACTACAAACGTGGATTTGAAGCAAAAGGAAGTGGTGCACCGACAGATGATTTCTCAGATCTGAGCTTAACAGATAACGGAGAAGGGAAACGTACTATTAATTCTTGGCATGAACAATATCGTATTCTTTCATATTTCGGCCGCCTAAATTATGACTATAAGAGTAAATATCTTCTATCTGCAGTATTCCGTCAAGATGGCTATTCGTCATTATTAGGTGATAACCGTTGGGGATTCTTCCCGGGTGTATCTGCTGGTTGGATTTTCGGTCAGGAGAATTTCATAAAAGAAGCTATTCCATTCTTGTCATTTGGTAAATTGCGTGCTAGTTATGGTGTTAACGGTAATGCTTCTGGTATTGGCGCCTACACTTTACAAGGCTCTTATAACACAGCCGTATATAATGGAAATACAGGTTTCCTAATTGGGACTTTACCTAATCCGGGATTGAGATGGGAAAAAACGAAAACGGCTGAAGTTGGTATGGATTTGAGTTTCTTTGAAAACCGCTTGAATGCAAACTTTACCTATTATAATCGTTTGACATCTGATAAGTATGCCGCTTTTAGTTTACCGTCAACGACCGGTTTTTCTTCTATTACTAATAACAATGGAAAATTCCGTAATAGTGGTGTTGAAATTGAACTGTCTGGAAAAATTCTAAAAACAAAAGATTGGAGTTGGGAAGCGTCCGCAAATATTTCATTTAATAAGAATAAAGTAGTTGCGTTACCTGATAACGGACTGGAACTTAACCGCCAGGGTGGACAACAAATCTATACAGGAGAGAAGTTCACCAATGAAAAAGGTGAAATAGAATATGCGAAAAAATGGGTTGGTGGCTATCAGGAAGGAAAAGAGCCGGGAGTAATGGTTGTTTATAAGTCAGAAGGAATTTATCGTAATTGGAATGAGATTCCCGGGGACTTGGTTATTACTTCCGGTAATTATTATGGTAAGAAAATGTACGGTCCTGAAGCATGGAAAAAATTGACTAAAGAACAGCAAAAGAATGCGTTGCCTATTATGCCGGGTGACATGAAATGGAAAGATATCAATGAAGATGGAATTATTGATTCTTATGATCAAATCGTAGCAGGTAATACAACTCCTCACTGGATCGGTGGTTTCAACACTACTTTGCGCTGGAAGAATTTTCAACTTTATGGTCGTTTTGACTTTGCTTTGGATTATTGGATCTATGACCACACTTTACCTGAGATATTCTTAGCTTGCGCTCAAGGTACTTATAATACAACTAAAGAGGTATTCAATACTTGGTCAGAAGAGAATCCCAATGCAAAATATCCCCGTTATGCATATGCAGATGTCTTAACGAACGCCAATTATGCACGAAACTCAACTATGTTTGCTTACAAAGGAAACTATTTGGCTATCAGGGAGATTTCTTTGAGTTATTCACTTCCCAAAGCATGGGCAAACAAAGCATATTGTCAAAAAGTAGATGTGTCAATCACCGGTCAGAATTTGGGATATATTACTTCTGCCAATGTAGCGACACCTGAGGTTTCTAATGCGGGATCAGGATATGCATTGCCAAGAACTCTCTTATTTGGATTGAATGTAACGTTCTAATGGTTAACTGATTAAAAAAAGAAAAATATATGAAAAGAATAAAATCTACAATATTATATGGCTTATTGGCAGCGTCTTCCGGAGTACTTTGTACTTCTTGTGCCGATAAATTAGATCTTTCCCCGATTGATTACTACGGGAGTGGTTCATATTGGAAAACAGAAGCACACGTAATAGGATATATGGATGGTATACATAAGCATTTACGTGATGCGGCCTTTCAACATACTTTTATTTGGGGAGAAGCCCGTGGCGGCGCTTTAATACCTTCCGGTACCAGTGCCGATGGCATGGGTATGTTATATGGTGACATAAAATTACAGAATTTTGACGAAGACCATACTGGAGGCATTAATAAATTTGGTGATATTTTTGGGCGGTTGACCAATATAAACCTTTTTATCGCCAGAGTAACGGATGCCACCTATATGGACGATACCAAAAAAGGATATTACCTTGGACAAGCTTATGGTTTAAGAGCCTTTTACTATTTCGACTTGTATCGTACTTATGGTGGTGTACCTTTACGTCTTACTGCAGATGTAGTAGAAGGAGTTATTGACCCCAATAAACTATACATGGCGCGTGCTACTCCCAAAGAAGTCATGGATCAAATAAAAAAAGACTTGGATAAATCCATGGAGTATTTTGGTGATAATAACTCATTTGATCCAAATAATCGTGGAAATAAAAAGGGATATTGGTCCAAAGCCGCTACTGAGTGCTTGATGGGTGAGGTTTATCTTTGGATTTCCAAGGTATCTACTGGGGATGATTCTGCGAATGAATCGAATCTGGAAATAGCAAAAACACATTTGCAAAACGTCTTGAGCAATTATGGACTGAAAATGTTAGATGACTTTTCATCAGTATTTGATGCCAAAAATGGAAAAGGAAATTCTGAAATCATATTTGCAGTTAGATATGCAGAAGGTGAGGCCACTAATAACAATAATTTGTTCACCTATGCAATGGCTACTGGAAGTACTAAAGATAATTATTTAGCTAATGGTGAAAAATTTCTTGATGCATTGAATATTGCCAATACTGGTAGTCAGCAGTTGGAATATAAACATGAGATTTATAATAGTTTTGATGTAACAGATACGCGACGTGAAGCTACATTTATTGCTTCATATAATAAAAATGTTGAGACAAATGAGCTGACCTTAAGAGGAACGCATGTTCGTAAAAACATTGGTTATGTGAATGCTCAGGGAAGCCGTATCTATTGTGGTGATTATATTATTTATCGCTTGCCACTTGTCTATTTAATGCTTGCCGAAATTGAGAATATGCAAGGAGGAAATGTTGCTCAATATATTAATATTGTTCGTAAACGTGCTTATGGCACTAATTGGAATGAGGCAATATACGGATATAAAAACTCTGATTATACGACAAATGAATTAGCGATTCTTCATGAAAAAGATAAAGAGTTCATTCAAGAGGGACAGCGTTGGTGGGATATTCGTCGCATGACATTGACTAAAGGAGGAAAACATCTCGTTTTTTGTAAAGAGGGAAGCATTGGAACAGATACGCCTACTTTAGACGAAACAACTGAGGCTCATAAAGTGCTTTGGCCGGTTGACAAAACCTTATTGGGTAATGATCCTTTGATTTATCAAACTCCGGGGTATGCTACTTATAAAAAACAAGAATAGGTATTATTAAATACGATTAATCTTGATTGCCAACATGCCGTGTACTTTGTTTAGTATACGGCATGTCCTTTGTCCGTCCATTAAGACGAGAAAGAGCTCGATAACTATCTATTTGCATAAAGGTAGATCCCGTTTATCCGTCCTCTGATTTGAATCATGACAAACTGAGACAGGCGAAATATCCCACTTTGGTGAAGTATTACAGTAAATTGTATCATAGATAAAGAATCGCCATGTACCGAACAGTATACGTGGTGATATGAGAGGGCGGATAACAAAATTCTTTTCTTCCTGTTTTTGTTTTCCGTCTACTCAATTAAAATTGATTGTTTATTTAAGTTTCAATTACTACATTTCATCTTTCTTCCAATAATTTTCTCAACCAAGGTACAACCAGTTCTGATTTAAAATAATGATTGGGACCATCTACATTTACCATCCGAAAATATTCATTACGATCTAGTCCTTCAGGTAAATATTCTACATTTTTTCGTGTATCCGGATCTGAGAACTTCTTATAATGATATATTTTCACGTTATCGGGGGTGCCTGCTATAGCATACGCTTTTCTCACAAGGTCCAAGTCTCGATCTAATCCTCCTTCAGTCAGTATGATAGGACGGGGTGCCAAAGCCGCTACGATGTCCGGAAAATTAAAATTTTTCCAGAAATCAGGTATTAAATGGCGTATAGAATTAGGGAATGGACGACGTCCGTTTTTGTCAGGCATAGTCATTACTTCCGCCCGTTCTTGAGTTTGACATAAGAAATCATTGTAAACAAAAGCATAAATTGAAGTATCAAGCGTACCCAATACCATCATTGGTTCGGTTCCCAGAGAAAATCCACTTACTACAATGCGATCTTTACGAATATGCTTCTGGGTCTTCATCCAATTTAAAACCTGCATATCCAAATATGAAGCATATCCCAAATAACTCCATCCCAACTCTAAAAGATAGCGAGATACAACATCGTAATCATAATTAGAGCCCAATGTATATCTCTCAAGGTCTGAGGCTTCTCCGGCAGCCGGGTTATCTACTGCCACTGCTATATACCCTTCTTTTACAAAGTTGAGGGCTTGGGTCAGTTTCGGATCTTTGTACCGGTCATTCAATTTGGGAGCTATCCCCGGTTCACCTGCAAGTCCCTCCTTATTTCCTCCGGAACCGGGAATACACAAAATGGCAGGTACGGGCTTGTTTATATTATCAGGTATTAAAACAAGAAAAGTAGAAACGCATTTGGGAAGCGGATAAAATTCCCATTTTTCTAATCGATACCCTTCCCGCTGTTCTCTTTTTATACAGACAGGAGCTGGAGAGTTTTTTATTTGAGGAAATTTCATTATTTCTTCCATCGCATGGCGAAGTCCCTTTTGCCATTTTCGAAATTCTTTGGGAGAAAAGTCTCTATGAAAAGCATAGCGTGGCTCAGTATTTCTGAGCATGGCATGCACTACACCATAAGAACTTAAGAATCGTCCGTCCTCACGTACAGACTTAATTAAATTATGATCCTTAGGAGACCAGCCATCGGACTGAGCATATAGGCTGCCATTAAAAAACAGTGATATTCCAATTATTAAAAAAATATTTTTCATTTGATTTAAATTTTATAGATATTACAAATATAGTTTTATTTTTTCGATATACTCCTTTTTAATTGTCGAAATATACAATTAGACATATAGTAAGTGACAGGATAAAATATGATGCAAAAAGATAGCATTTTATTTGTTTGGGAATCCTGTAATTTTATCACTTATCCTACAAATAGAAGATAATATGAATAAATTGGGGAATAATATACTGTATTGGCGAAAGTAATGTATATAAATTCATTATAACTACCGGAAGATATTAACTTACTAAAATCAGAATGTTAACTTTGTGTTTTCAAGAAGTTAACTTCGTGCAGATACGAAATTAATTTCTTGAAAACAAATTGTTAGTTCTCTGTCAACAGACGCTCTGAATCACTGTTAAGAGTGAGAAAAGAATCTTTTATATATTCTATCTGACAATGAAATTAAGAAAGAAGAAATATGTGATAATATTCCTTTTGTGAAACTTTTCCAAGTAAAAACAAACCGTGAACCGGTAAAAATATTCTATTTGGCAGAAGAATGATAATTTTACTTTCCCTTTGATTTTGTGAAAGGGTCCAGATTTTGTTTTTTCTATTACGGTTCCGGTCACCCCTCTGATTAGCACGATACAGGGACATCAAGATATACAAAATGTCAGCTCTGTACCAATATAGCAAATTGATAAAAGGAGCATTTTAAAAAACAGGCTGTATATATCAACATACACAGCCTGTCTAAAATCACTCTTTAATCGTATTTTAAAATATATTGCACAATCGATTATTTTTCATATCCCGGGGTTTGTTCCAATAATGGGTCAGCGTTCAATAAGGACACATTCAAAGGCCACAGCAATTTGTGTTCCTCATTTGACTTTAATATCGGATTGGCATCTTTATATGCGGCCTCTGCAGAGAAAGCAAGTGGTTTTCCATCTTTTCCGTCTTTCATACGAACGATATCAAACCAGCGTTTTCCTTCATTTACAAACTCTTTGTCACGTTCGTGAAGAATAGCCAATTCGTTCGTTTTAAAGTCAGAGTTTTTATATCCATAAAGTGTTTCATCCCAGTTACTGCCATAAGCACGTTCGCGAATGCGATTGATATAGGCAGCTACATCACCCCCTTCCATGTTCGCAACTTCGGCCATCATCAATATCGCATCAGCATAGCGATAAACAGCTTCGTCTCCACAGAACACGCGCTTATTAGAAGAGTTAACATATCCCAGATTCTTTTTCAAGACTGTACCTTTCAAGCTTCCATCTTTATTATAGTATTCAAGGAACGTTGCGTCACGTCGTGTATCGGCAGCATCAAACGATTTCCATAATCCCAAATCGTATTCATTTCTTTGCCAACCGCTACCTTTGAGCTGCAGCGTATCACCCGCGATGATTTTGCCGTTACGTCCGTATACGGTATTGATAAAGAAACCATTCGGATCGGCATATACAAACTCACCAACACTGCTGGTCGCTTCACCATCAGCATAACGAATGGCCATAATCATCTCTTTGTTTCCCTTATTGCTAACGTTAAAGATGTCAGTGAATTTATCGCATAATCCAAAACGAGAATCACCTAAGATCGTGTTTAGATAGGATTTAGCTTTAGTTAAATCGTCTGTGGCAGGTGTTTGATCTTGGCAACTTACTTTGGCAGACCACAAATATACTTCAGCAGCAAGCATAGTGGTTGCAGCTTTAGACCAATACGCTTTGTCTCCCTTTATGGTTTCATTACTTCCGAAATACTCTAAAGATTTTGTTAAGTCAGATTTAATAAAGTCCATGACTTCTTTAGGGGTAGAGCGTGCCGTATACAAATCCTGTGCACTTACTTGCCCATCCAAAACCTTTACACGATCAATTAGAGGTACACCACCAAAAGTTCTGTAAAGTGTGAAATAGTACAAAGCACGTATTCCGTATGCCTGACCTAGGAAATAGTTGATTTCGCTTTTGTTACTTTCTTGTAAAGCACTTCCTTCAACACTTTGAATAAGCAGGTTGCAATCAAATATATAAGAATACAACCCATTCCAGTTAGTAATACCCGTATTGTCTTTATCCAAATTGTTCTCTTTGATACGGTCATAGTTCATAGATGTATTCAATGATGAAGTACCCGATTTACTCGTACCTCCACGGGCCTCTCCCAATACAAATTGTCGGCTGAAGTTGGTAGAGCGTAAATAAGTATGCATACCATTCATAAAGGTTTCAACCTGTGATACCGTATTCCAGTAGTTTTTGCTTCCATAATAATCTATTGGAGCCAAATCCAGATCACAGGAAGTATAGATAGGCGCTGACAACAAAGTCATACCTAAAATTATAATTGATTTTTTTAGTTTCATATAAATCTAATTTTATGGTCTTCAATTTATTATAATGTAACACTAATACCAAACAGGAGAGTGCGTGGCAATGCGTATCCAGAACCTGCTATACCGCTCAACGTTTCAGGAGTGGCTACCATGTCACACTCTGTGATGTAACCTAAATTTTGTCCTGTTACCGAAACTTCTACATTTTGAAGTTTTGCTTTATTAACCCATGCTTTCGGCAGAGTATATGATAATGAAATCTCACGAATAGAAAGATAACTTGCATCGTAACAGAACATCGTTGAAGTTCTATTATAATTTGATTTACCTAACTGATCAGCCCAATAATATTTAGGGAGACTTCCTCCAGGATTATCTTCAGACCATGTTTTTTTGACATCGGTAGTCATATTGTAAGCGCCTTGCATACATCCCAGAAACCACAAATTGGTTTGATCATAGATCTTATAGTCAAGCGCATAGTCAAATGCTGCATAAAGTTTCAAGCCTTTCCAGCTCAAAGTGGTATTAATGCCACCTGTAAAGTGAGGTTTGGTATTTCCTACTTTTACCATATCGTACAGATCAATAATCCCATCACCATTGATATCTTTCCACTTTACATCACCCGGTTGAATCGGCAATTTTTTAACTTTGGAAGCGCCGTCTTCACCTACGCCTTTTTGATTATCGGGAAGTTCCTCCCATGATTTCTTACCATAAAGAACACAAGCTGAACTGCCACCACCTCTGTCAACCATATAATCAGGAATTTCGTCCCAGCTTCTGTAAATACCTTCTGCTTTGAATGCATAGAGCACACCCGGCTCCTGACCCTCTTGATAGCCACCTACCCATTTCTTTTCGTAAGTTCCATCAGGCAATTGGCGACCGGTATATACTTCATAGGCATCCTGTTGGTTACGAATTAACCCATTCTCCGGTAACGATACGATGATGTTCTTATTATATGCCATATTGGCTCCTACAGTCCAGTTCCAGTTTGTTTTTTGGATAATTTTTGCACTCAGATCCACTTCAAGACCCTGATTGCGAATCTTACCATTATTAGTCAGGATAGAACTGATACCAGAAGATACCGGCAAATTAATATTGGCATATTTGTCTGAAGTCAAGCGGTTATAATAAGTAAAATTACTGCTTAGACGGTTTTCAAGGAAACTTAGATCCAAACCTAGTTCGAATGTTCTTGATTTTTCCCATTTCAAAGCTGGGTTAGGCACGTTATTGAGTGCGTAACTTGAGTTACCATTATAGTTAGTGGTAGTGGCATATGCACCTTGCAGAGTATAATAGCCAATTTGGTTTTTATCGACTTTACCATTTAAACCGAAGCTGGCACGCAGTTTCGCGAAAGAAATTGCTTTTGACAAACCTTGCATAAAGTTTTCTTTACTGAATACCCATCCGGCTGATACACCCGGGAAAATTCCCCAACGATTATCAACCAAGCGCGAGTAGCCGTCAGCACGCATAACCAAAGAGAGAAGATATTTACTCTTATAGTCATAGTTGATACGTCCAAAGTAAGAGAGAATACGCTCTTTAGAGTGAGCCGTATCTATGCTGCGTTTATTTTCCCCTTTATCCGTCAATTCTAGATCAGCAAAATCATCGGTAGCTGCACCTTGACCTGCCGCATACAAATAACGGTAATATGAATCATAGTATTCTGTTCCCAACATTATGTCAATGTAATGATCCGGAGTAATCTGATTATTATAACTCAATACAGCATTATAAGTTTGCTCGAATTTGCGCCACCATGATGAAGAAGATGAACGCACGCTATTGATGACTGTCGGGGTTTGATAGAAGTCTTTATTAAATGCTTCTGCCAATTGCTCTTCATAATACCAGTTACCTGTCACTTTTAATGAAAGTCCTTTTATGATATCAAAAGTCAGAGATTGATTCATCGTGAATTTATCGCTCTGATTATCACGATGAAATTTATCCAACTGATAAGCTTGATTTCCATCCTGATAGTGAGGGCCTAATAACAGGTTCCCTTCTTCATCTTCGTAGCGTACGGTTGGAGGAGTTGACAGAATACGGCCGAAATAATTGTATTCTGACGCTGCAGAAGCCGGAAGTTTTTCCCAGTTGGCACGTGCAAAATTAAAACTGGATGCACTTGTCAACCAATCTTTGATTTTATAGTCACCGTTGAAAACGAATGTGTAACGTTCATAAAATGAGCTTAAAGGCAAACCTTCCGATTTATTATATCCCAACCCTGCATAGTAATGTCCTTTCTCGCTACCTCCGGAAACATTAATATTGTAATCTTGAGTTAAAGCCGGAGTATTAAAGTTATAAGAACCCACATCCGTGTTTTTGAAAATCAGTTCTTTCCCTGTGACAGGGTCAATCATTGTTTCCCAGCCTTTTTGTAATAAGAAGCGATTCGTGTCGTCAAGATACATAGTACTATAAATTGAAGCAGAGTTGTTTTTCATAGGAGTAACTCCATCAGCCTCAAAATATTTGTTCCCAGTACCAAACGCGGTAGCTCCCGACAGGGAAGAAGAAGAAACATAGCCAACACCACTTCCGTCTGCCCGTTGCCACATGTTGGAAGAACGAGCGTATGCAGTGCGCATCCAATACAAGTAGTCAGCAGCATCACAAAATTCATAAGGGTTATTTAGGTAATTCAAACCAACTTTGGCTTTAAAGTTTATTTCAGTTTTACCTGTTTTACCTCTTTTGGTAGTAACAAGAATTACACCATCATTAGCACGTGCACCATAGATAGCAGTTGTACCCGCATCCTTCATAACTTGAAGATCCTCAATATCTTCAGGGTTAATATCATTTAATCCTGAGCGTACTTGGCCATCTACAATGACTAATGGGGAACCACTACCATCCAAATTAGTACCACCACGCAAGATAATCGTTGGAGTAGCACCCGGATCACCAGAAGTTTGTGCTACACGCAAACCTGATACAGCACCAGATAATGCTTGTGCTGGGTTGGTGTAAGAGCCAATTGTAAGTTTCTCATTACTTACTTTAGCGATAGAGTTCGTAGATTTTGTCCGGAGTTGATTGCCACCATAACCTGTAATTACAACTTCGTCCAGCATTTCAGAATCTTCCTTCATTTTAATATTGAAAGAATTCCGACCCTTTACATCAAGTACCTGAGGTTGATACCCAACAAAAGAAACTTTGATCTTTCCGTTAGGATCGACCGACAATGTAAACTTACCGTCAATGTCAGTAATCACACCATTGGTGGTACCGACTTCGACAACACTCGCTCCGATGACTGATTCACCGCTAGCATCCGTAACCACACCTG
>OGHI01000062.1_pt1 | contig 100730 bp, 89 predicted proteins | sample 1571501 | NCBI WGS metagenome assembly OGHI01 (sample SAMEA2581962, study PRJEB24529) | metagenome | biome: Human gut stool | place: China | collected 2011
GCATTTGAAAACCTACCATAGTAATATGGAAAGGCGTTGGGTGCTTAGCCTACATGACCCCGTGCTGTTTCCGATTGTAGTACTCATCATCATGGACGTGTTCCTGCAGAAGATGCGCATCAAGAAAGGACGCAAGGCACTCATCATCGAGGAAGCGTGGAAGGCGATTGCTTCACCCACCATGGCAGAATACATCAAATATTTGTACAAAACGGTCAGAAAGTTTCACGGCATTGCAGGTGTCGTTACCCAGGAATTGAATGACGTGATAGATTCGCCCATCGTGAAGGAAGCCATCATCAACAACTCCGACGTAAAGATACTGCTCGACCAGACCAAGTTCAAGGACCGCTACGAGGACATTGCCGCCATCCTGGGACTAACCCCGATTCAGCGGCAGCAGATTTTTACCATCAATGCCCTGAACAACCGGGAAGGACGCAGCTACTTCAAGGAAGTCTGGATATGCCGGGGACAAAACTCGGATGTGTACGGTGTAGAAGAAGCACCGGAATGCTACTGGGCCTACACCACCGAACGCACGGAGAAGGAAGCCCTCAAACTCTATCTGGCCCATTACGGAACCATGCAGGAAGCCATTACACATATCGAGGCGGACCGCAAACGGGACGGCGGGCATAAGTACCTGGAATTTGCCAGAAAAGTCAATCAACATCAAAAAGTCATGTCATTATGGTCAAGTTAAGATTCCTGTTGATGGCGGTACTGATGATTGCCGCTTCAACGCAAATGTATGCCGGATGGCGCATCGTTGTGGACAAGAACTGCATCAAAATCGTGTCGTCCAACCTTGCCGCCCAGAAACTCATCGAGGAACAGCACAATGCCCGGCTGGACACCATCGCCGCCAAACAGCAGAAGGTGGAACTCTATTCGGTCAGCATGGCCACGATGAAGGAACTCTACAAGCTGTCGATGCAGAACATCTCCGGCTTCGGCACGGAGAGCCTGTACTACAAGGAAATCGGCAGCTGTGCCCTCGACATCATCCGGAACGTACCGGAACTGATAAAGACGGTCAGCAAGGCGAAGTTCACCAACCAGCTCTACTGCCTGACGGAACTCGGAGGGCTGGTGATGGAAACACAGCAATTGGTCGGTAACTTCGTGAACATCGTGAACAATGCCAAGATACCCAATCCGCTCAAGGGAGAAGGCACTGCCGAGAAGAAGAGCGACGGCTACAACATGCTCGACCGCTATGAACGGATGTCGCTGGCCAACTCCATCTACACCCACCTGAATGAGATCCGCTACAAGGTGGACGGCATGATGCTCATGGCACAGTATGCCACGCTGAATGACCTCTGCTTTGCCATCGATCCCGAAGGATGGGCCAACGTGATGACCATGCGCAACCAGGTGGACGGACTCGTTTCGGACTGGAACGGACTGGTGGCTGCTAACTAAAAGATGAAAAAGCTATGAAACACTGGAAAAAGAAATTGGGCGCATTGTGTTTGATGCTATCTGTCATGTCCTCAAACATGAGCTATGCCGTGGTCATACCCAAGGACCTGCCCACCATCGAAGCCCTGATAGCCCTGCACAAGTGCATCAAGAAGGACGAAGACCAGGCACTGGGCAGAGTGGCCACCAGCTTCGGGGAGCAGTCCATGGTCACCAAAGGCGCCAACAAGTTCAATGAGGTGCGGACCACGCTGAACACCAAGATGAGCAATGCCCATTCCTACCTGGTGCTGGCCGGAGCCATTTCCTCCACCGCCAATTCGCTCTACATGCTGGTCAAGGAGTACAAGGACTTTACCTCCAACACTTTCAAGCATGTCAAGAAGAAGCCCTTCGTAGGCTGGTACTATGCTGATGCCAACGTGGCGATAGCCCGTGAAGTGAAGCACTGCTACAAACTCTACGCTACCGTGGCCGCTTCGGGCATCAACCTGATGAAAGCCTCCATGGACGAGAAACTGAACCTGGTGATGACCCTCAAAGCCACCATCGACAAGGCCCGCTACATCGTGGACAATGCGAACCTCTACTGCTTTCTCATCACCGACTGCGGCTGGAAGCCCGACTACATCTGGGAAATACTCAACTCCAACGTAAAGGACGAGATTGCGAATCGTGTCATCAATCAATGGAACAAAGGATATGTCAGCTAAAGTAATCATCACAGGCATCATCGCACTGATGCTGCTGGGGTGTCCCTACAGCGGACAGGCCCAGCGTCCGACCAAGGACAAGGAAAAGGCCCGGCAGTGGCAGTCGATGGAGAACGGTCCCTGGGACTTCGCATCGGACTGGTACTACTTCTTTCTGCACAAGAAATACTCGGGAGCAGAAATGTACTGGAAGTGGGCAGGATTTCAATCCGGCTTCCGGGTGCGCTTCAAGGAGCACAAGTCCAACGTGAAACGCATCATGCCCACCCGGGTAACGGCGGAAGAAACACAGCGGCAGAAAATCAAGAAGGTGGAGGAAGAGCGCCAGAAGATGGAAGAACTCTACCAGGAGGAACTGCTCCGCGAGGCAGACCGCAACGTGGATCTGATGTTCCCTTCCTACAAGGACGAGTTCAACCGGATGCAGGACTGCATCACCGACGGACTGCTCTACTGCATGCAGAAAAGCAAGGGCAAGCTCCAGTACCAGGTGGATGAACTGAGCCGTCAGAATGAAATCCTCTGTGCCGACATCGCATACATCCACAAGATGGGAGTCGGCTACGGACTGGAGAATGCCAAGCGGCAGAAAGCTTACGAGGAAGCTAGGCAGAAAATGGAGGAACTGGTCAAACGGACCGCCAACCTCTGTGCGGTGGCTTCCACGCATTATTGAGGTACCAGTTTAAGAATGAGTTTCTTTGAGAATATAGTTTGTAACGAAAATAGAATGAAAATATGAATCTACTGTTAGTACCATTAACCATCGGATTGCCTGCCATTGACGAGAGTCTGGACAAGCTGCTGGTCGCCATGGAGACCTTTCCCAATGTGGCGGTGCTGGGTGATGCCATCGGACTGGCACGCATCCTCGGCCTGTTGCTGGCGCTCTGTGTAGGCTCCTACGAATGCTGGATGATGATGCTCGGACGGCGCGGCATGGACGTGATGAAACTCCTGCGCATCATCGGCATTTCCATCTGTATCTCTTCTTCCTCGTGGATCTGTCAGGCCCTGCAGGTTCCCGGCAAAGGACTGGAAACCGCTACCAAGGCCATGGCAAAAGCCAAGAACAAGGAAGTGGCCGCTTTCGAGTTGAAGGTGGCGCAGAAACAGAGTGAATACCTCGACCGGTTGAGAGCCGTGCAGGACTCCATTTCCACCGCCCAGCAGGTAGCCGCTATCGGGCAGGATGCTGCCTGGTGGGACAAGCTCATCTACAACGTGGAGAATCTGGGCAACACCATCAACAACTATGCCCAGCGGGCAGCGGTGGCGGCTGAAACCAAGATGAGCGAATGGATCAACGATGTCATCCGTTTTGTAGGGGAACTGATATTCCAGATGTCCTACTACGGCATTCTGGTGGCGCAGCGCATCTTCATGGCCATCATGATGATTTTCTGTCCCATCATGTTCGCCCTGTCACTCGCTCCGCCCTGGAACTCGGCCTGGAGCCAGTGGATGTCGAAGTTCCTTTCCCTCTCGTTGTGGGGCTTCGTCACCTATATGTGCATCTACTACATCGACTTCATCCTGCTTTATAACTTGCAGCAGGACCTCATAGCTTACAACCACCTGCTTCACGGTTCGGTAAACTCCTGGGAGCAGATTGGCGCACTGGGACTGCAGGGCATCGGCTCCAACTGCATGTATGCCATGGGTATGCTGGTGGGTGCCTACATCATCCGCTTTGTTCCTGAAGTGGCTTCGTGGCTTATTCCGGGCGGTATCAGTTCGGGTGCAGGTTCAGCAGCAGGAGGTGCCGTGATGGGTATGACATCAATGGCAGGCGGTGTAGCCGGAGGAGCGGCAGGTTCCGTAGTGGGCGGTGCCATTTCCATGATCAAGCCCAAGTCCAAGTCAGGCAAGAAATAACCTCTAATCCCAACGAATATGCTTATTGAATCCTTAGCACAGAAAACGAAACTCGCCCTGATGACGGTGCTGGCCACGATAGGTGGCTGCACCCTCATCTGCGGGTTCACCGTCTGGTGCTGCATCTCGCTCGTGACGAAAGAACGCGAGCAGATTTACATACTGGACGGTGACATTCCCTTCCTTGCACAACGTGCCCAGTTGGAAGCGAACTTCACGATGGAAGCCAAGGCCCATATCCAGCTCTTCCATCAGTACTTCTTCAATCTGCCACCTGACAACGACTACATCAAGTGGACGGTCGGCAAGGCGATGTACATGGCGGATGGTACGGCTCTCAAGCAGAAACAGGCTTTGGATGAGAACGGATTCTACTCCGACATCATCTCCTCTTCGGCGGTGTGTACCATCATGTGTGACTCCATTCAGTTTGATGAACACGAACGGAAATTTACCTACTACGGAACGCAGCTCATCAAGCGCCGAACCAAGGACTTGAAGCGCAGCATGATTACCACGGGGTACATTGAATCGGTTCCCCGAACCCGGAATAATCCGCATGGACTACTGATTACCAACTGGAGAACGCTGGAGAATAAAGATCTCGATTACTGATGATAATCAGGTAATTACTCACGAATTACCGAAGAATTACTCAGTAATTACCGAGTAATAACCTAGAATAACTGAAGAATAACCATCAAATAACTGCCTATATGAAATCACTTAGAAAGACTCTTCATGAAAACAGGCTCAAGACGCATCACATGATACGTTCTTGGTTAAAACCCAAATTGGGAGCCATCGGCATCAAGTACCGGCTGGCCGGGCGCATTCGGCTGGCGAATATCTGGGCTAGGAAACATCCCCGTCGCACCTTTGCTTATGTCACCGGGTCGCTGCTTTTAGTACTGGTGGCAAACATCGCTGTGGACAGCTTGTTCGCCAACTCAAACGAACTGAACGAACCAAACGAACTGAACGAACTCAGTGCGCACTCCGGCAAAACGAACTCAAACGAACTCAGCGCCATTGCACCGGTTGACCCCATGCTGGAAGGGTTCCGTACCATTCAGGCCAACAAGACCGTGCATCGGAGCACTCTGATGGACCTCACTGCCAAAGGACAACTTTTGCATGAAGAACTGGATTCGTTGATAGCTCTTCCACACAAGACACATGCCGATTCGGTACACATCATCCAAAGCTACCGTCAGTTGGAGTCCATCGTCAAATCACTTAAAAATAATGATCATCCATGAAGTATAAAATCAATTTTAAACAGCCCAAGTATATCTTCCCGCTGGTGGTGTTCGTCCCTCTGTGCGCCTTGATATACTTCGTGATACAGACCTTCGGTGGCAGTGAGGACGCCCAACAGACGGTTGCCACCGACCGCATCAATACGGAACTGCCGCAAGCCAATGCGGAGGAAGCCGGAGATAAAATGTATGAGATGTCGCGCCGCTTCGGGGACGAAGATGCTTTCACTGCGATTGGTGCCATCGGTGAAGAACAGAAAGAGAACGAGGAACTGGAGCACGGCTACAGCGAAGACGAACTCAACAAACTGGATGCAGCAGAAGCGGAACGGCTTCGTCAGCAGCGGGAAATGGAGGAACTGGAACGGTCACTGGCCGAGTCCAGAAGGCACATCAATTCCTTTGCATACGGAGACAATGCTCCTGGCAGTACAGGAAATTCCCGTACAGGTCAGAGAGGCAATCCTTCGGGGACATCCGAAGGCTATACTTCACAGGATGACTTCGCCCGTGACCTGGAGGAAATCCAGCGCAGAAGTTACGAGCGCCAGAAGGCCATTGAAAGCGGATTGGGTATCGGTCGCTTTGACCGGGATGAACAAGCAGAGAAGCAGCGGAAGGATTCCATTGCAAGAGTCCGTCAGGCCGAAAAGGAACGCAACCGCCCCAAGCTTGTCATCAAATCCGGTGATACTAATGCAGAGAAGTTCCATACGGTAACATCTCCTGATGATGTAGCTGAAGCCAAGTTGATCCGCGCTATGATTGACCAAACTACCAAAGCCAAGGAAGGTACCAGACTTCGCTTCAAATTGCTGGACGATATAACCGTCAGCAACACCAAGTTGAAGAAAGGCACCTACCTCTATGGTACAGTGACAGGCTTCGGACAGCAGCGCGTGAAGGCCACCATTACCAGCATTCTGGTCGGTGATAAGTTCATCAATGTGAAGCTTTCAGTGTTCGACAATGACGGCATGGAAGGGTTCTATGTACCGGAATCTTCTTTTCGTGAGTTCGTGAAGGATGCCAGCTCCAGTGCCGTGCAGCAGAACATCAACTTCCAGTCGGAAGATGGCTACGGTTCCGGTATCTCAGGTGAAGCCCTGGCGCTGCAAGCCTTGCAAAATGTCTATAACTCAGCTTCTTCGGCCATCTCGTCCAACATCCGCAAGAACAAAGCGAAAATCAAGTACAACACGATTGTGTATCTGATAAACTCGGAGGAAGCAAGGTAAAAGGTCAAGAATAAAAATAGGTAAACTATCTTACTAATCACAAAGTAAGCAAGGTTACAAGTAATAGAGTAAGCAAGTTTACAAGTAACGGAATCAGCAAATAATCAAATCAGTAAATCATCAAAATTACCTAATATGAAAGCGAAATTATTTTTACTTTTCTTCGGTCTTCTAGGTTTTGTTGTACAGGCTGCTGCCAAGGAGAAGATCTACGTGAACAGTGAGGTCACCACCCACATCGTCATGCCAGAAAACATCAAGTTGGTGGACATCTCCACTACCAAGATTATGGGCAACCAGTGTGCCGACAACATGGTACGCATCAAGCCTTATCTGGAGCCAGACTCTATCAAAACTTCCTTTGACGAGAATGAGTTACTGGGTACCATCACCCTGATTGGTGAGCGCCATATCGCTCAGTATGACGTGGTTTATACCCATTATCCCAGCATGGCAGCCTCCATCTTTGAAGTAGCCTATAGTGATACCCAGTCCTATATCAACCCTGAGGTGTCGATGCCCAAGGCCGAAATGGTGCGCTATGCGTGGGCGGTGTATGGCAGCAAGCGAAAGTATAATCAGGTGGTGTCGAATGCCCATGGCATGAAGGCCATCGTCAATAACATCTATACCATCGGCGACTACTTCTTTATTGATTATTCCTTACAGAACAAGACGAAGATTGCCTACGACATTGAGGAACTTCGCGTGAAGCTGACGGACAAGAAAGAGACGAAAGCCACCAACTCGCAGACCATCGAATTGACACCGGTTTACTCGCTGAACCCTGTCAAGAAATTCAAGAAGAATTACCGCAATGTGCTGGTGATTGAGAAGCTGACCTTCCCGGATGAGAAGGTGCTTCGTCTGGAAATCTCAGAGAACCAAATCAGTGGCCGTGTCATTACGCTCACCATTGAATACGAAGACATCCTCAATGCCGATGGCTTTGATTCGGACATTTTGAAGAATTCCTCTTGTTATCCGTATTACTATATTTACCGCTAAGTTATGAAGAAAATCTTATTTGTTTTAGTATGTGCGTTTGCCGTGCTTTCGGCATCCGCCCAGGACAAGAAACTCACGCTGAATGCAGGTTTCCTGTTTCCGAATACCTTGAATGCGATGATAGGTTACGAACATCCGTTGAGCTATGGCAATGCCGTGGAAATCTACGGTGAAGTGGGGAATCATTGGCAGAAACCCACCTGCTGCCGCTTCTGGAAGGGCTACTATTGGGATGGCGGATTGGTCTATAAGCAGCGACTGGTACGTTACAAGAACGGCATGCTCCGCTTCCGATTGGGTCCTCAGTTTGGTGCTACCCAGAAGAAGTTCTTCCTAGGTGTGGAAGCCGGCTTTGAATATAGCTATGTCTTTCAGAACGGGTGGGAGTTCTCGCTGATCCAGAAAAACAACGTGAACTTCCTTCATGGCGATACCTTCCGCAACGGACTCTTACTGGGTGTAAAGATTCCTTTTTAGTATTCACTCAATCTGATGGCTTATGGCATTCGAAGAAACCCGGGAACAGCAACAGATGTACAACTACTTCCGCAGTTGCATCTACATCTTTCTCATCATCGAGATTGTGATGAATCTTCCCATCACGGCGGATAACCGTGTCACGCAGTTTATCCTGGACCTTCTGGCCCGATTCAAGGTGTTCAACTCCGTATCGGGCTGCAAGGTGGCAGAGCTGATCTGCATCTGTGTGGTCTGTATCGGAACCAAGGCAAAGAAGGCGCTGAAGTTCAACGTCAAGACGATGGTTATCTATCCAGTGCTGGCGGGATTGACATTGGTCGGCATGTGCTTTATCTTTCATGGCATGAATATCGGCATGAGCTGGTTCGGCTTCCCGGCCAACCGCATCCTCTATGCGCTCTGCTCGGTGGTAGGTACCATGCTGGTGCATCAGGGACTGGACGGCATCGCCAAGTACTACAACTACAAGGTGGGTGAAGACCGATTTAACTTCGAGAACGAATCGTTTCAGCAGTCGGAGGCTCTGGTAGCCAATGACTATTCGGTGAACATCCCGATGATTTACTACTGGAAACAGAAGATGCACAAGGGCTGGATCAACATCATCAATCCCTTCCGTGGGACGATTGTACTGGGTACGCCGGGTTCGGGTAAGTCATTCGGTATCATCGATCCGTTCATCCGGCAGCACGCTGCCAAGGGGTTTTCTATGATGGTATATGACTTCAAGTACCCAACGCTCGCCAAGACGCTTTTCTATCAGTATTGCAAGAATCGGAAGGCTGGCAGACTGCCGCAGAACTGTGGTTTCCGTACCATCAACTTTACGGACGTAGAGTATTCGGACCGCATCAATCCGATTCAGCGCAAGTATATCCCGGACCTGGCGGCAGCTTCGGAAACGGCTGCTACCCTGCTGGCTTCCCTGAACAAGGGTGGCGGTGAAAAGAAAGGCGGTTCGGAGGCGTTCTTCACCAACTCGGCAGAGAACTTTCTGGCGGCAATTATCTATTTCTTTGTGAACTTCCATCCGGTGGGCTTCAAGCAAGGAAAGAAACTGAAACGCTTTGTTTCTTTGGTGAATGACCCGAAGAATACGGACGGGAAGGCACACAAGTATGAGATTGTGATCCGGAATTGGGATGATTTCAATGCGGTTGACCAGGACGGAAATGTAGTGCTGGATTTCGTGGATGAGAACGGAAATGACGTGTCAACGGATGAAGACCGGATGTTTGTGGATTTAAACGGCTTCTCGTATTTGGACCGGACGGGCAAACAAGTTCACATAGAACGCTGCTGGTACGAAGATGATAAAGGCAAGGAAGTGGAGCCGGACACCATCACCGGAGAGTATTCGGACATGCCGCATGTGCTTTCCTTCTTAGGCAGGTCCTACAACCAGGTGTTCAACATTCTGATGCAGGACGACAAGATTGCTTCCCTCATGGCGCCCTTCAAAAGTGCCTACGAGAACAAGGCGAACGACCAGTTGGAAGGTATGGTGGGTACCCTTCGTGTCAATGCCGCCCGATTGGTATCTCCCGAAGCCTACTGGGTGTTTACTGGGGATGATTTCGACTTGAAGATTTCGGACAAGGCTCATCCGAGTTACCTGGTGATTGCCAACGACCCGGAGAAGGAACAGGTCATCGGTTCATTGAATGCACTGGTGCTGAACCGACTGATTACCCGAGTCAATTCCAAGGGAAACATCCCGGTGAGCATCATCGTGGATGAGCTGCCTACACTCTACTTCCATAAGATTGACCGATTGATTGGTACGGCCCGCTCCAACAAGGTGGCGGTGACCCTGGGCTTTCAGGAGCTGCCGCAGCTGGAAGCGGACTACGGCAAAGTGGGCATGCAGAAGATTATCACGACCTGCGGCAACATCTTCATGGGTGCTGCCCGTAACAAGGAAACCCTGGAATGGGCGCAGAATGATGTGTTCGGTAAGGCGAAGCAGACGTCCCGGTCCATCTCCATCAACGACAACAAGGTATCGACCACCATCTCCGAGAAGATGGACTACCTGGTGCCTGCTGCCAAGATTGCGGATATGGCAACCGGTTGGCTGGCGGGTCAGGCTGCCCGCGACTTCACGGCTACGGACGACAGCATGCTGAACCACTTCGACATCGAGCAGTCGGAGGAGTTCAAGACCACGAAGTACTTCTGCAAGACTCACTTCGATATGAAGAAGATTAAGGACGAAGAGGACCACTATGTACCACTGCCGAAAATCTATGAGTTCAAGAACGACCGCGAGAAGGAAATCATGCTGAACCGCAACTTCAAACGGGTGAATGAGGAGGTGGACAAGATGGTCAAGGAACTGCTGGGTATGGCATAAGCACCTTAAAGCAGTACCTTTACAGACAAACGTAGAACATTGTAATACAGCGAAATGAATATGCTTCATTCCACTAATACTTCAATTCGATTGAGTGGTAGCGTACTGAAGGTCATTGCCGTTCTTTCGATGGTAACAGACCACAGTGCCTACTACTTGATGGAGCATGGTACACTCCTTTACGAGGTCATGCGCTGCTTCGGTCGCATCGCTTTTCCGGTGTTTGCTTTCCTCATTACAGAGGGCTTCCGGCATACCCGAAACCGGATGAAGTACTTCCTGCAGCTGCTCGGGTTTGCTGTAGTCAGCGAGGTGCCCTGGTACCTGCTGAATGGCGCAGACGGGACGCACAATGTGCTCTTCACCTTGGCATTGGGTGTGATGGCATTGGCTGCTTTCGAGGCATTAAAAAAGGATGGCATCCTTTGTGGGGCTGTCATCCTTTCTATAGCAGGCTACGGAACTTGGTCCGGAGTGGACTATGAGTGGCGAGGGATTCTGATGATGGTGGTGTTCTATTTGTTCGGGAACGTCAGCAATCCTTCTTTTCCCTCGGGTAGAAAGGCGCAGCTATTTTGTGCCATTCCACTCATGATGCACTATGGAATAATCGGTGCTTTACTTGCCTGTCTGGTGATTGCTTATTATGATGGAACTAGAGGGTTCATTCATGGCAAGGTGGCGAAATATGGATTCTATGCTTTTTATCCGGTACATCTTGTATGTTTATGGGCGCTTCAAGCATCGAATTCTTAATTCATCTATAAGGTTCTTCCATTTAAATCTTTATGGAATAAGACCATAAACAACTCATCCAAAGAGGAATCCTTTTTATCAAGATACTTCTGCATCTCATCCTGAAGTTTCACTAAGTGGTCTGCTCCAGATTTACCGCTATACTTGTTTCGTTTCCCTTTATCTGTCCGCGCAGCTTTCAAATACAGATGGGCAAACTCGATATGACCTTTCATGTTGGCCGTGAGACTGGCAAAGTTGGTAAACTCACAGCCTACCACAATGCCGGAGAATACGGAAATAATCCGGGTGATGATTCTCCATTCCTTGTACAACAAGATATACAGCTCTTCTTTCTCCATCGGACTCTTGCCACATAGCTGAATCCGATAACAGCATAGCAGAAACGAATAACGTACATAGGCATTCTTGTATAGGGGAATTGGACTCTGCCTGATACATTCATATAGCTCCTGTAATTGCTTACACACGGGTTGAATCAAATCGGAAACCACCACATGCCCCGAGAGTAACAGCTGCAGAACAATGTAGCAAAACGACTTTTGCAGGCTGTCACCTTCCTGGAAGTTTCTCGAAGCATAATCCAGCAAGTCTGTGACATCCGCCGGCCTGAACATATAGTTCAGGTGTGAACGGATGAGAGGATTTGAGAAGATGTGGTTATAGCTGGCTCCTAAAAAACTGGTTGCGTAATCATCGCTGAAAGCCACCTTTCTCAGATGAAGCAATGTGCCCCATATCATTCTTTTTTGAGTTTCTTCATTTGCACAAGTCATGGAAGACAGAAAGTTGTCCACTGCCCAGGTTCCGGCCTGTAAACTTTCTTCCAGCCTGCTTTCATAAAAAGAGGCATTGTATATCGCAATGCCCTTTGACTGTATAAATTCTGATGCCATATCGCATAAACGTATTAGAACTCAAAGGTATAGAGTATTCATGAGATTACATCATCCATTTGCATTTTTAACGGCCCGTATTTTGATTTTTATCGCTTATCCATAGTCTGTTCAGGATTGCTCATAATTGACTTACTACTTTCATCACTTCACGTACATACCTCGGATCTTCCGCGTAGCCAATCTTGTGCAGCCATAACAAATAATTGCCGCCCGTATATTTGTATTGGACCTTGGTATAGTAGGCCCGGACACTTTCCGTCCAGTGATTGAACTCGTAGTACTTCCCGGTTCTGGGATTCGTCAGTCCGAAAAGGTTGTGCCGATTCCGGCAAAGCGGTGAACGGAACCAGCCCGTTTCCAGTATGGCTTGTGCCAGTACAATCTTCGGATGCCGGATGCCGTTGCGGATGATTTCCTGATAGAGATTGGGTATGGTCAGTGCTGGCAGCATTTTAGTTTCTGCCCGGACTGCTTTGGTAGGCGCTAAATTTGGGGACGTTTTATTGTAACTTTTTTGGTCACTTTGTCCTTTATAGCCCCTTGTGGGCGCTAATGTGAATAAACTGTCCTTTTCTGCCTTTTTGCAAGACTCAAAAGCACCCAAATCCCTCTGCAGGGTGTCAGGAGCCACTTTTTGCTTCTTTTCAGGACGGATTTCCGTCTCTTTTGTAATCGTATAGAACTGTGCCGATGCCGAAACGGAACCAAGAATCAGCAACGCGGCGCAAAGAATGATGTTGTGCATTTCTTTTCAATGATAGGGTTGACAATACTTTTGCGGGTGTTCAAGGCGGTTCCGACCGCAAATATATCGTTTTACTTAAACAATACGAAAATGCACAACATCAATCATTCTGAAAGGCTGCCCTACGAGAAGTTGGCGGCATTGGGCATTGACCGGGAAAAGGCCGACAGCCTCCCTCAGGAAGTAAAGGAGAAACTGGCATCCGGAGAGGTCACCCCGCTCATGCAGGTGTCCATCAGTGCCCGCAACGGAGACATCATCACGCTTCCCCTCAAACTCCAGCTGACCACTGACCAGCAAGGTAATCCAGCGCTTATGGCTTATCCCGTCCGTGCCGTACTGGAAAAGGAACGCAACCAGGTGCTGCGCCTCACGGAACAGGAAGCCGAAAGGCTCAACAAGTGTGAGGTCATCCAGAAAGCCGTGGAAGTCAACGGCGAGAAGACCCAGCAGTATCTGCAACTCGATCCCGAAACCAAATCCGTCATCCATCGCAGGGTCACGGACGTTCAGCTGGAACAGAAGCTCAAGGACATGGAAAAGGTCAACGACATCGAACTGGGCATGCAGCAGAAGCAGCAGGTACGCGAGGGAAAACCCATTGAACTGAATGTAGGTGGCGAGAAAGTGTCGGTCGGTGTGGATTTGAAAGAGCCCCAGGGCTTCAAGGTCATCCAGGGCGATATGAAAGAGTGGGAACGACAGCAGAAACTCCGCTACGACGAGCAGCATCCCGAATACCTGGGACTGGTGATGACAGACAAGAACCGCTGGGAGTATCAGCAGGTGGTGGACAAGCAGTCGCAGGAAAGAGCCTTGAAGCTCCATGCGCCGAAAGCTGAACAATCCAAAGGTCTCAAACTCTAAATCCTTTTCCCTATGGTCAAGAAGAATGCAGAGAAGGATGTCGGCTTTGTCCGGCAGTTCAACGAATTGAAGAAGAAACATCCCGATGCGGTGCTGCTCTTCCGCAAGGGTGACTTCTATGAAATGTACAAGGAGGATGCGCTCAAGGCATCGGTGATACTGGCGCTGAAGGTATCAGACAAGATTCTGCCGCTGGAAAATGACCCCATCAAACTCCTGACCTTTCCCCGTCATGAACTGGACAAGCATCTGCCCAAGTTGATTCGCTCCGGTCAGCGGGTCGCCATCTGTGAGGCGATAGACCGGCCAGAACTGATGAAGAAGCCCAAGGAAAAGACCGGGGAAGATTTGAAAAGCCAGGATAATGTGAAAAAAGAAAACAACCTCAATCAGGAAACTATGGCGAAAAAGAAGAAAGAACAGGCTGTGCAGGAAGAGCCTACCAAGACAGTCAAGACGGCTGCAGAGGAAAAACCTGCCAAGGAAATGAAGACGGAAGCCAAAGCCGAAGTCAAGAGTGAACAACAGACCGAAGCCAAGCAGGAACGCAAGCCACGGGAACCGCAGATGATTACCGCCAACGGCGAGAAAGTCAGCCACGGCCATGCGTTCCAGAGCACCATCAACCCGGCGGACTGGTACTTCACCGCCAAGATTGACGGCGTACAGCTGAAGCCGCAGAAGATGGACGCAGCGGATTTGGCCGCTTACCAGAAGAAGGAAATGACGGTGCCCCAGCTGATGGAACGCTATTATCCGACCAAGCTCATGCCTAAGGTATCGGAAGAAGCGTACCAAATGCCGAAGCAGTTGTCCGGTCCTGATGGTGCCATCACCATCGACAAGTTCAATGTCTATAAGGAAAAGGATGAACAGCGCCCGGACTACGGCAAGTATAAGTTCTATGTGCAGATGGGCGACACCAAAATGTCGGCCGTGGCATCCCGAGAGGACCTGAATGCCTACTTTGACCGCGTGGTAAGTCCCACACAACTCGTGGAGAAAAACTTTGGGGAGCGCCTGCACCTGCAGTCAGCCTACGAGAAGTACCAGCTTCCCGAGGGAGTGGACCCCAAAGGAGTCCGTGTGGCCAAGGACCACTCCGACAACAAATGGAAGGTGTCAATGGACCTGGGCGACAAGGGCAAGACCAGCAAGCACGAAATCTCCTTTGATGACGGCTACTCGCTCTTCAAGGCCAAGACCGCTACCCGCGAACAGATTGCGGCCAAGTACCTTAATACGGAAATTACGGGCATGCTTTCAGCCGTGACCAACAAACTGGAGAAGTCGGCTTCCATGAAAATGTAACAAAATCAAGTGAAACAATCGAATATTCAAGAAACAATAAAAGACGAAAAGATATGACAGCTAAAAAGACACACGAGGAGTTGGTGGAACTCCTTCAGGCCGGTAAAATCGGCTTCCTCCGCTTTGTGATGGACGGTGAAAATGCAGAGGACTATCTGGAGTGGTGCCAGACCCACGGCACGGATCCTTCGGATGAATCCGCAGAGTTTTATGTCGAACAGACGGACATCGACCAGATGGACCGTCAGGTAATGGATGACGAAAGCTATGGCGTATGGAACTAACACATCCGGCAATGCCGGGCAAGTAGCCATCGACCGCTTTGCCGAAATGATGATAGCCCGCATGGAGCAGATGAAGGCTTCCGACTGGAAGAAAGGCTGGATTGGCGGCGCATCCGGATTTGCAGGTCTCCCGCAGAACGTGGGAGGCCGCAACTACTCGGGTTCCAATTCCTTCTTCCTCCAGCTGCAGACCGCAGCCCAGGGCTACCAGCTGCCGGTGTACCTCACCTTCAAGCAGGCGCACAACCTGAAAGCCCATGTGCTGAAAGGTGAAAAAGCCTTCCCCGTGGTCTATTGGGACGTGCTGGTCAAGGACAAGAACGGCCATAAGGTCAGTTCGGATGAGTATAAGGCCATGAGCAAGGAGGAGAAGAAAGGCATGGATGTCATTCCCTTCTTCAAGGCTTTCCCCGTATATAACATCGACCAGACCAACCTGGCAGAGGTGCAGCCCGAACGGGTGCAGAAACTCCTGGAGAAGTTCAAGGTGCCCGAGCTTCGGGATAAGGAAGGCATGTATGTCCATGCCGCCCTCGACCGCATGATTGAGACGCAAGGCTGGCTCTGCCCCATACAGGCGGACAAACGGGTGGACGGAGCTTTTTATTCACCGGCCCAGGACATCGTGGTGCTGCCCATGAAGGAGCAGTTCAACATCGGCGATACCCCCGAGGAAATCTACCGGGGCGGCATGGAGTTCTACTCCACCATGTTGCATGAGATGTCACACTCCACCATGACCCCTGAACGGCTCAACCGCGAGATGGGCGGACGCTTCGGAGACCCGAAATACGCCAAGGAGGAACTGGTAGCCGAACTGACCGCTGCCATGATCAGCCACTCGATGGGCTTTGACATGAAAGTGACGGACAACTCCGCAGCTTATCTGGATTCCTGGATTGGGGTGCTGAAGCAGGAACCGAAGTTCATCGTTTCCGTCATGGCGGACGTGAACAAGGCTTCGGACCTGATTCTGGACCAGGTAGACAAACAGCGACTGGCTCTCAACGAACAGCCCTACCTGACGAAGAACGACCCGTTTGCCCCGCTGGGCGAAGGCGAAGAAGTGCCGTTCAAGAATGCAGCCATCGTGAAGACACGCAACGGGGATTATGCCATCCGTGCCTCCTACGACGGTGTGGAACTGGGTTTGAAGAAGGTATCGAAAGATACGGCCAGGACCTACTTCCAGCTGACGGATTACAAGGACAAGGCAGCCTTCTTGAACATGACGGCACACAAGACCTTCGAACCGGAGATAGCAAATCTCAAACGTACGCAGGCCGTGGGCGCCAAGTTAAGCATCTGATTTTATGTAGAACCTTCAATTCCATGAACCATGACTGATTACAAGGTAAACTTCCAAGACCTCAAAGCCAAGGTCGGCATTGACGATGTAGCCTATGCGCTCGGCTACCGCCTGGACCGCAAGGCCGGTGTGGGCCGCTACATGGAGCTGGTGTTGGGTGACGGCAAGGAAAAGCGGGATGCGCTTGTGATCTGCCACCCCCAGGACAAGGCTTCCCAGCGGTTCTTCCGTCGTGACGGTTCCAAGGGGGATGTGGTCACACTCATCCGGGAGAACCTGAATGCCTTCAACGTGTCGGGCAAGGATGAATGGCAGAAGATAGCCAAGGTGCTGTCACGCTTTGCCAACATGCCCGAACCCGAATACCGCGAAGACCGGGAGTATGTACAGTCAGTCAGGTATCATGCCACCTTCGACAGCTCCAGGTATGAGGTGAAGCCGATAAATCCCGATAAGATTCCGGCCATCTTCCAACAAAGGGGATTGTCCGATGAAACGGTACGCACCTTTGCTCCGTTCATCCGGCTCATCCGCGACAGGAAGAACGAGAACTTTGACGGCTACAACATCGGCTTCCCTTATACCAACGGAGAGAACGACCAGGTCCGGGGCTACGAAATGCGGGGGTACGGCGGTTACAAGTCCAAGGCGGCTGGAAGTGATTCTTCCTCTTCCGCATGGCTGGCTGACCTCTCTGGCGGGAATCAGCAGGCAGTCAAGAACGTGTTCTTTTGTGAGTCAGCCTTTGATGCCATGGCTTTCTATCAACAGAATCGAAGTCTGTTGAAAAACGATACGGCTTTGGTCTCTTTGGGCGGTACGTTCTCCGATGGTCAGGTTCAAGGAGTCATGAAGCGCTTCCCGAATGCCCGTCCGTTTGATTGTTTCGACAATGACTTGCCCGGTCGCATTTACGGCTTGCGTATGCTGTCACTCTTGGAGGACATTCCGATGAGAATCAATAAAGTCGGGGATGTTATCCGTATAGAAGCCAAGGGAAAGACCTTTGACCTCGTGCAAGGCCGTTCCTTTCTGGAGCAGTTGAGCGAACAACTCAGCATCCGCTACAAGATGGGGCAATGGTTGCCGCCCAAGGCATTCAAGGACTGGAACGATTGTCTGCTCAACAAGCCCATAGATATAAGACCCTCGCTCTCGCAGGAGGATAGAAAGAATAACCTGGCCGAACGCAGAAATGCAGGCCCTAAATTATAAACGTATGAATGCAAGACGATGGAAACGCACACTGCTTGCCGCAGCCTTCGGAGTGCTGGCAGGAACCGGCTCAGTATATGCCCAACAGACCGACCCGGCGCTGACTTCTGCAGTACTGGGTCAGACCGCAGCCTTGAAGAAGATCCACAAGGACCGCAAGAAGACGCAGGAGAAAATCATTGCAGCGGAAGTGGCTGTTACCGCTTCACTGGAGCGGATTCACCATGTGGAAGACAAGATGCTGGACTACCTCTCGAATGCGCAGGGCGCCATGCAGAACCTCTACCAGATTAAACGTGCCGGGGAACTGGTAGCCAAAGAAATCCCGCAGAACTGCAGCCTGCTCCTCAAATCGGTAGGCGGCAATCTGAAGGGAACCGTCATTGCGGCCATGGTATCGGATGAGCTGACGGATGCCGCCACCCAGATGACGGCGCTCTTTCCCTTCATGAAACAGCTGGTAACTTCGGGCAAATATGACGTGACAGGAGATGATGGCAAGAACGAGAAGCACAAGGTGAACCTGCTGAACGCTTCGGAACGCTACTACATCGCCAATGAGGTGGTGAGCCGGCTGGAAGCCATCAACACCAACCTGTTTATCCTGGCCTGGCAGGTACGCACGCTCTCATGGAATGACCTCTGGTTCTCGCTCGATCCCGAAGGATGGGCCAACGTGATGTCCGGCAAGAACATCATCGGCGGTATCATCTCGGACTGGAACCAGGGCTACAGCCTGAAATGGTAAATAGGTAAACAAATAAACAAGCTTACTAATCACAAAGTAATCAAGTAAGGAAATAAGAAAGTAATCAAAGCAACAAGTAACAGAATCATATAGTAAATAAATCATCCAAAAACAAAAGCGTATGGAAAAGAAAATAATCGGTCGCTGTCCCTTATGTGGCGGCAACGTAGTAAAGACCTGCAAGGGCTACCGCTGTGAGAACAACATCGCCGAACAGCCTACCTGTGTGCTGAATATCAACGGCATTATCGGCAACCGCAAGATGAGTGACGAGGAAATCTCCGAACTGTTGGAGCACCGCTTCATCCTGTTGGACGGCTTTGCTTCCAAGGAGGGAAAGGCATTTCCTTCTGTGCTGGAACTGGCCGACAACGGCGCCATCAACATGCAGTCCGTCATCGGCAAATGTCCGCATTGTGGTGGTGATATTCGGGTAGGTACACGCGCCTTCAACTGTTCCAATTACAGCAACCAGCAGGCTCCGTGCAACTTCGCCATTTGGCGCAACATCGGTGGCCACCAGCTGAGCCTGACGGAAGCCAAGGAAATCTGTGAAAAAGATATCACCTCCAACGAACTGGAGATGTACCGCGACGACGGCACCATCTACCGCAAGCGTCTCGGTCTTTCTCCCGATAAACTCCAAATTGTGAAGATATGAAACCGGGAATGAAACTCATTATCCTGCTGGTGACCGCCGTCTGCTTCTGGAGCGGGCTGTTTTACTTCGCCAGCTGTTCCGACCATCCCGAGAAACGGGCAGTGGAAATCGCAGAGAGAGCCTTGAAAGCAACCGTCGATAATCCGGAGTCCATCCAAATCAAGGGCATCAGCAAGGCAGATTCGGTATTCGGCAAGGAATATGTCAATCAACATGAGAAGGCTGCACTTTCCATGCACCTGATGCAGTACGGTCACAAGTTGATGGAAGAAACGGACTACTTCCAGAACCTTGACAAGGACGATGCCGCGATGAGTGATCAGGTCACCCGGCAGCTGGATGCTATGACCACGCTCCGGGCTTTGATTGCTTATGGAGAAGTGGAAGAAGCGAAAGCAGGGAAAGAAAAGGTTGCGAAGCCGTTCAACGGATGGAAGGTCAAAATAGATTTTGAAGCCAAGACCTTAAAAGGAAAGCCTTACCACTCGGAATACTGGTTCATCCTTGATAAGGAGGCGGAAATTGTAGTCAAATCATTTGAAATACCGCTGCTATGAAAGTGAGAATTTTAAAACATCTACTGTGCGCTATACTCACAGGAGGAACTATGCTATTTACCTCCTGTGAAGAGTGCGACCATGAAGGAGACAGGTCCATCGCTTCTTTCCTCCAGGTTGGTGACGTAGTCTGCTCGGATGGCAGTGTGCTGTCCAAAGAAAAGTTCAGTTCCTCCAAGAAAGAGCCGGTGGCCATTGTCTATCATGTGAACCGAAATCCGGAGATCAAAGCTTTGGGCTATGCCGTTTCCATCCGGGACGTCGCACCTAAAGCCTTTGCAGACAGTCTGGGTGTCGAACAGGAAACCTCAGCTTCCTTGGAAAAGGAAGACGGTAACGAGAACACCCATGCCATGTACCGCAACGAGGAAGTGAAATCTCCCTTAGCCGTTTATGTCTTCGACATGTGGCGCTACGGCCAGTCCGCTTACATTCCTTCGGTGAAGCAGCTCACTTACCTCTATCAGCAAATTGGACTAGTCAACCAGCGAATAGAGGCGGTCGGCGGATTACCTATCAGTCTGCAGCCCGGTGACTGCTGGCTCTGGACTTCCACCGAAGTGGAGGGACAAAGGGACAGCAAGGCCTGGCTCTTCTCGATGCAGTCAGGTACCATTCAGGAAACTCCGAAGGACCAGGCGCATAAGTTCAGACCGGTGATAAGTATCTATTAGGTAGTGTAACCTCTAAATGCAAAGATTATGAATGAATTACTCGTACAACTCCAGATGAAGATGGAGGCATTCCAAAAGGATGCAGTCCTTCAAGCAGAAAAAGGAAACAAGGCAGCCGGCCAACGTGCCCGCTGTGTATCACTTGAAATGGAACCATTGCTGAAGCAGTTCAGGAAACTATCGTTGGCGGCAGCGAAGAAATAAAACAGTACGGTTTTATTTCTCATGTTTTCAAATTTTGATTGTTTTATCAAGGTCCTGGTGCGTGAGCATCGGGGCTTTTTTTATTCCTTGGCAGTTCATCCGCACTCCCGATGAAATTTCCGATACAAAGATACGAAGGGGCGGTACGGCGTCAAATGGCGCTGCGCTTGGCTGCGAAGAAAGCAGCCGGCAGCCTTCCACAATTTGTGCCAAATTGGGTATTCCGTCCGCTTTCCCCTTGCCACATTTGCCTTCTGTCCCTTACCCCTTCGTGAGAAGAGGTATCGTAAAAATCACCCGGGAGTGAGAAGCCCTAAGGCTTCAAACCAAAGGGAAAAAATTAGTTCAGCTATGGCATACAAACTTAAAGACCGAAAAGAAAAGATGCTCTACAAGGGCAATGTTTACGAACTCACCCTGCAGTGGGACAGAGAGAGTCTCCGCAAGTGCTTTTGCGGTATGCCTCCTTTCTATGCACACATCCGGAAGGACGGCGCCAACTTTGCACAAATCGACTGCTATTCCAATGGGGACGATTTCAGTGTGGTTCCCATGCACCCGCTTTTTGAAGAGCCGGAATGGATAGTGCATTTCCTCAAGTCGGACATCAATTCCATTCCACTGCAGAAACTGCTGGAACTGCTTCCCATCTAATTCACGGAGTAACGAAATTAAAAGGAAACGCTATGGACACACTCATTGAAGCCATCCCCACATGGGCACTCTGCTATCTGTTCAACTCGGATGCAACCGGACTGACAGATGAAGAAATCGCTCTGATTGACCAGTGGTACACGGAGAACAAGGTCATGGGTATCACTACCGCAACGGAACAAGAGGGAGAATGTTTCCCTTACTTCTCACACTATCCGGCTTTCGGTCTTCCTGCCGAAGTGGTGGACTGCCACGTTATGGTAGGCTGAATACAGCCGGTGACTACAGATGATTATTTACGCTTAAACATAGGAACATATGAAAGGAACTGACCATTTCAAGGAACTCATCAAGAACTATCTTGATAACCGAGCCAAGGAAGACGAACTCTTCCGTGCCAAGTATGAAACCACCACACGCACCATTGACGATGTGGTCAACTATATCTTCCATGCCGTACAGCAATCCGGCTGCTGCGGTTTCTCTGATGATGAAGTCTATTCCATGGCAGTCCATGCGATAGATGAACCCGATTTGGAAATCGGCAAGCCGATGAACTGCAACGTGGTGGTAAACCATCACATCGAACTGACCGAGGAGGAAAAGGCTGAGCAGCGTGCCATTGCCCTCAAACGATACCAGGAGGAGGAAATGCGGAAACTGCAGCAACGCAACAGCCGACCCAAGGCAGCCAAACCGCAACCCAAACCCATTCAAGAACTCTCACTCTTTCAAGGCATGGAACTATGAAGGCAAGAACGAAAATAGAAAAACAGGTGGCAGCTTCCAATGAGAAGCTGACCGCCATAAGCCCCAAAGTGCTCACATGGGCAGTGCGGAAAGTGGCAGAACATGTCTGCTTCCGTACTTCCACACACAAGTGTACATGTGGCGATTGTGGCAGGCAGTTCGACTATGAGGGAAAAGGCAAGTCCGTATGCTGCCCTCATTGCGGTACTCGCTTACAGATAAAGGACACCCTCAAACGCACCATCAAGGAAGCCTACTACTTTTCTTCCCTTGAAGTGGTGGAAGGCTTGCAGGTGCAACGAATCTTCCGTTTGGAAACGACCTTCCGGAAAGGATTGCCTATGGCAGTAGACTACTGGGAGGCATGCCGTCTGTGGCTCAATGCCGAAGGCAAGTTGGCTGTCACAGCAAGAGCAAGGACATTGGGCTACTATGTGGACTGCTTTGATTGGGCATCCGAAATCACCTTGAAGCGACCGACCGAAGTCCACTGGCTCATTGCAGACACTTATGTTTATCCGCACTATCGGTTGCTGCCCGAACTGAAACGCAACGGCATGAAAAGCAAACTTCCCGACTGCCACCCGATGAAGCTGATGAAAGCCGTACTGACGGACAGCCGGATGGAAACCATCCTCAAGTCAAAGGATTTACATGCCGTATCTTATTTTGTAAACCGACCTTTGGAACTTGACCGATGCTGGCAGTCGTATAAGGTAGCCACCCGGCATCATTACCGCCCTTCGGACATGGGATTGTGGGCAGACACCATCCGCTTGCTGGAGCAGTGTGGCAAGGACATCTGTAACCCCAGGTATATCTGTCCGCAGAACCTCAGAGCCGAGCATGACTATTGGATGAGCCGACACAACCAAATGGAGCAGAAACGCAGAAGCCAGGAGCAGATGCAGCGAGCCAAACGGAAGGAAGCCGAGTTCTACAAGGAGAAGTCACGCTACTTCGGCATTACCATCACCGACAAAGACCTGGTGATTTCGGTACTCAATAGTCTGGAAGCCTTCCAAACCGAGGGAAATGCCCTGCATCATTGTGTCTTTCAGTGCGAGTACTATGCCAAGGCGGACAGCTTGATACTATCGGCTCATGACAAGGAGGGGAACCGCATCGAAACGATTGAGTTCTCACTGACCGAGGGGAAAGTGATACAGAGCCGTGGGCTGTGCAATACGAATACTCCGCACCATGACCGGATTGTCCGGCTGGTCAATGCCCATGCCCATCAGATACTCGCAGCCAAACAGACAGCGTAAATTCCTTATATATGTTCCGCTCCGACTTCCGCCGTGAGGCGTGGGTCGGAGTTTAAAAGCATACCATACGAAATGTATTGACAAATTATATCAAGCTGAATTAAAGCGCTCTTTCTGCTTGCCAATTCTTGAATATAAGGAAGAATGTTCAGCAGGACAAAAACCATCTTGATGTTTGTTTGATATTTGTTTGATGTTTATTTAATGGTTGATTAACAAGGAAATAAAATCATTGAAAAAGTGATTTTTCCGCAGAATAAATGAGTAAACTTTCTGCCTAATCAGCAAGTAATAAAGTATTTTTGTAAGTAAAGAAACAAATGGAATAGTAAACTTTTAATCTTGAATACAATGAAAGGAAATAACTTGACAATAGCCATCGGTAATCAGAAAGGTGGAGTCGGCAAGACTACCTCTACCGCATGTATAGGCGCAGCACTCGCACTGCAAGGAAGACGTGTGTTGCTCATTGACCTGGATGCACAGCAGAACCTCACGTTCACGCTGACGCAGAACGAAGACCCGGAAACAAGTATTTATGATACGCTGGTCAAAGACCAACCGATGCCCATCATTCCCATCCGTGAAAACCTGGACCTTGTTCCGGCATCGCTGGACCTGGCAAGAGCCGAAATAGACATGGCTACCATGATGGCAAGGGAGGGCATCCTCAAATCCTACCTCGATGAACAGAAGGAGAAGTATGACTACATTCTGATGGACTGTTCGCCCTCACTCGGTATTGTGACAACCAACGCGCTGGTGGCAGCGGACAAACTCTATATACCGCTCACCGCTGAAGCCTTGCCCTTGAAAGGCTTGACCATGCTGGACGATATAGTCCGTGAAGTGAAGCGCCGGGTGAACCCGACGCTGGAGTTGGGTGGGGTGTTCTTCACCCGGTTCAATAACCGGAAGTTGAACAAGGAAGTGATTTCCATGGTAGAAAAGCGATACGGAGAGAAGGTCTTTCAAACGAAAATCCGTGAGAATATCGCCATAGCCGAGATGCCGCTGTCCGGTCAGACCATCTTTGAATACGACCCGAAAAGCAATGGAGCAGCGGACTATCGCACACTGACCGATGAAATAATCAGTCGGGAGGAAAATAGGTAAACTATATTACTATATGACTAATCACATAGGTTATTGGTAACATAGTAAGTAAATCAGCAAGTAAACAAGTAATAAAGTAAGCAATATGAGTAAGAAGAATTTATCCTTATTGATGGACGGCTTCATGGGCGAAGCCATTCCATCTGACCCGGTACAGGAACAGACTAAGGAACAGACTATTGAACAGACCGAAGCACAAGCGGAGCAACAAGCAGTTCAAGATGACAAGCAGGATAGTCCGAAGGCAGCACCTGCAAAAGCATCTTCCAAGAAAGAATCAACCGAAACGGCTGCAACCGAGCAGATGAAGTCCAAACTGGATGCCAAACGCAGGGAGAATGTGGGTCGTCCCAAGAAAGGCGAAGCAGCCAAAAGTGCCAAGAAGCCCCAGGAAATCCGCGCCACCTTCATCGTGGATCCGGATTTGGTCCGTAAGGTGAAGTACATTTCCCTCGTGGAGGGCATCCTCTTGAAGGACGTTATCTCCGAAGCGCTGAACAACTATGTGGATGCCTGGGAGGAGAAGAACAAGAAAATCCGGTTGCCAAAGGCGAAGTGAGGACATGTAAAAACGGAGCAAGCTGTTACAGCCTGCTCCGTTTTACTATTATACCATCCACACATCAGAGATAGCGTGATGAACTATCATTTAATCAGCTCGTTGAGTTTGTCCTTTCTGACAATTTTAGGCTGTGCCTTACCTGCCAGAATCAGGACTTTCTTGCCGTAGCGGTAGATATGGAGTTGTCGACTGCGTACCACAGCAGTGATTTCTTCATCCTCCTGTATGGCTTTCCATATCGGATAATATGCACCTTCCGGCTGAAACAGCTTCTTTTGAAGGTGGGAACACATATTGGTAGTATCAATGGTCATGGCTTTTGACTTTTTATCACTAAATACCCATTCTTGGAATTCTGGTAGATGATTCGTTTTACTTACACAGTTATGTTTTAGCATTGCTAATAATTAATTTTTATGTTTTGCCGCTTTATAGTTTCAATTAACTTGTGGAAGTTTTCTGAAATAACACCTTCTTCTATACCAATATTATTCAGTGTATTACTTATTGAGCAAACTTTATTGAAAGGGGCATCTGTTTCTGTAAGTATTCTATCGTGGGGTATTCGTTCAATTATTTTTCGTCCATTATCCGTTTTCGTCATCTTCTCATTGATAGAAAAATAATAGCCACACTCAATAATTTGTGGTATGAGTGTTAGCGGTCCAGAATACCAGTGAAAAATCACGTTTTTTACTTTATGACTAATCAACATTTCTAACAAAACTTTTTCAGCGCGTCTTGAATGGACGCTGATTATTTTGTTCTTACCACTTAACAGCTTGAGAATTGAATCCAAAACACGAATTTGATCATTCTTAGTGGCTTCTCTTTCGTTACTGAAGTCTAAACCTATTTCTCCAATATAGCTGGTTTTATCTATATACTGACTGAATAATCGAAGCTCATCCTTTTTTTCACTCGCGTATAGTGGATGGAAGCCTAATGCCAAACGTGAATACTTGTAATGTCTAACATGATTGAATCCTAATGAAAAATGGCTCGGTAGGTTTGTCATACCTATCGAAATATTGTGCATGGCCTCTTGCTCTTTAAGATAGTGTTCGGGGTTGGGCATCATATCAAAATGGCAGTGAGTATCTATTAACATAGCCCTAAATATTCATTAATCGAGTTGTTGTTTGCTGATTTAAGCATTTCTTTTAATTCATTTCTTGTACGCTTAACAAGATCTACATATAGATCGAACTGTGGCATATTTGACATTCCTGCTATACTCAGCTCTTCTCGAATTTCGGCTTCACTCAGATTTTTTCTCAAAAAATTGAGCATAGCATAAAAATCATCGGAAATTGTCCGGTTTTTTAAATTAAACAGGGTATCTAGCTTTATTCCGTAGCGAGTATCATCATTAAAACCTGTTAATGATGCTTTTCTATACATGCATGGCATGCAGCGACCACAATGAGTTGCTGTATTATCATCATAAAAAAGCTGCTTACGACCTCTTTTCCCACAGGAATTTGACTTCTTTACTATATTTAGAAGTAAATCGCGGTTATAGCAACCACGAACCATTTCCCCTTTTGTCATAAACTCATAGGGATTATATATTTGGGAAGATAAATCCATATGCTTAAGCATGCGATTTATTCCGTGTATAACAACTGGATGAGTCGTTCTTGTTGAACAGGAACCTCTTCTAGAGGCAGATAGAGGGTAGTTTAATGAGACTGATCCGTTTTCAGGAATTATAATATTCGTATGTGTGTATTCTGCTACAACTAAAGCTAAACTAATAAAAAGTAGTGAACGAGATCTACATGTAGTATCACGGCCATCTTTTGGTGTAATTAGTACTGCAGAATGACGATGCGGAAAAGTGATATACTTTTGGCTATATTCGCCATGTAATACATTTAACAAACCTGTTTGGTCTGCTTTTGGGCCAGGCATTGAGCTATCATAATGTGATGCAAGAAAAACTTTTCCTTTATTATTTTTCGACATAAAGTCTATCGCTCCAATAAGGGAGTCTAAACCACCAGAAAACAAATTAACTTGAGATATTTCATTGTAATCACTGGGTATTTCCTTCTCTTGATACGTAATATTATCCGATGCCTCAAAAGAACATTTCCAATAATCGCCTGTCAAAAAAGATAGTATCTTCTCTATCTCGTTGCGATTTATTGAAAAAATTGCATCTGCTGGTAATTTAAACTCAACATCAAACAGTCTAGACCAGCCATCCACAGAATGAATTTCACGTTTAAATGTTCGGTCTATTGCATAAACTAATGATGCAAAATAGAACAATCCGCGGACTGTTTCCGAACTTTTAGCAAGTAATGCTGATAAGTAAGTTACGTTGATTGTCACGTTACTTGAGCACATTCCTTCTTTGGACTCACAATTAAAGTGAATCTCTAAGAACGACTCTTTATTTCTTGAAATGAGTTGATATTCTGTTGTTTTAATCGTTATCATCAGCTGAGAGAATTCTTAATATTCGGTTAAACTCCTTTGTGATATATTCATGGCCTTGTGACCCTTTCCAATCTATTTTTGTAGCTGGAATTCCTTTACCAAAACCTACTCGGACATCTTCCATTATCAATTCCTTGATTTCAGAAAAAGTTTGATTGCAGATTTCTTCTCCTTTAGATTTTACAATTCTTTCTGAAAAATCTTGAACTAAATGTTGAAATATATACATGCCAAAGTATTGGTCTAAAAGATAGGTCATCATTTTAGAGTCAAGAATATTGTTGATATTTTTATCTATAGCATCCACGTTATTCCCTATAATATTCTCCAATAGATCAATAACATGCATTTCCGCTTCACGTGCGGCCGTATCATCTAGTCCACCCATGTAATCGGAAGATATTTGAGCGACTAATTTTATAATGTCTTTGGTTGATTTATTTTCAATAGTCTCATTGTGTTCGGTCAGCCAATTAACCAAACCTTTTGATTGGAGGTCTTGCAAGTTACTTGCAAAGTTACTCAACCATGATACTCCGCTTTTCCCTATTGCAAATGATTTACCGCTTGCTACATTTGAGCGTCCACCTGCAGCTTTAATCAAATTGCTAACTGCACGATGATAGTTTGATTTAATCCGGTTATTCACCCTACTTTGTGCTTTTGCATATTGTTTTGAAGGTAAATTATTAGATTCTTTTTCCAAATTATTACCATCTTCAACAGCTTTAGCTGTGGAGGTCATTGATTGAGAAGCCTTACCCCAATTGGGTTCTCCCAAGACAGATGCCTTATGTCTATGTGATGTCCCCATGTTTAATCTATGTTTATAGTATTTACTAGTTTCCTATTTGTTGCTAATAGCTGCATTATTTTATCTTTGTCTTCAGTTTGGCAGTTTTTCAACATTTCTCTGAATGATACACCCAATGACATGGGTATTTTATTACAATCAATGCGTTTGAGAAGTACTTCATATTTGTTAATGAATATACCTTGATCTTTTATTATAAGGAGATGATATATATTATGTAAATTTCTATCATCTGGTGTAATGATAAGATGATTATCAAGAAGAGTAAAGAAATCCTCTAGGTCTTCTTGAGATAGAGCCTTTATGGATTGATAATCTATCATATCTCTGTTTTGAGCAATCTGAGCCTTTTTTAATAAATCCTTAATTCTAGGTGAAATGATTGATATACCAGATATATTGTCTATTATACTGTCTCTAGACACCCAAAACAGCTCACGAAGATCGACTTTACTGAAACGAGGTTCTTCTTCAATCAGTCTTTTAAGAGAGGGATTATCCCAATCCTTCCATTCATTTTTGCATTTTTGGCCCATCGCATATTTTTCTAAATCTAAAAGCTGCTCAGTATATTTTTTGGAAGATGAAACGATGTTATACAACTCTTTAAATCTTTCATTATACTGCTGCTCGATAAGCATAAGTTTAAGCAAAGCGAATTCGTTATTATCATTATTTAATCCGTTTATTCGAAGTAATTCTCTTCTAATGTCAAAAGCATTTAGGAACCTCTTGATTAAGCGCGGGTTTCTTTTTAGCGCAAAGCTTATTGTCGAAGAGAATTTTAGAACGTGCACAATTCTTGCTTTTAATTCATCGACCCCTTCTACATCAGCAATCTTAGAGATAGCATCATTCAGAGCGTACGAATCAAATCTGTTTTGTTTAACAAATTGTTTATAATCCTCATGTATAGGTGTAAAGACTTTTGGTGCCAATACAGAATCACAAAGAAGAAGCGAAACATAGGTTTCAACCTCTTTATTGCTTAATTTAGGTAATCTATAGGGAAGTTGTATAAACTTTTCCATATAGGCATTTCCAATATCTTTCTTTTCTAGACCATCCTTGCCTTCATCAATAAGGGTATTATACTCGCTTCTTATTGCACCAGAGACAATACTTTCATCTGCCGCAATAATGAAGGCTGTTTTCGGAACATTTAAAAACAGTTTAATTGCTTCAAGGTTATCAATGATGTGTCTAGGTAGACAGCGGTCTAAATCGTCTATAAGAATAATGATTTGGTCTTTTTTCGTCGATTCAATCAAATTTTTAAATTCTTCTCGAAATTCACGAACTGCAGCGAATTCTTTTTCAGATATAGACTTGCCTACCAATGCTTCTTTTAACATAGATATGACATCATCTTTGATTTCTTCTTTTTTATTTACAAGTAATTCAACTAGAGCAGGAACAATAGCACCACCGCTAATAATAGCTGATCCAATAGGAAGAACGGTATTCTTGACAACAGACTGAAGCGTACGCATTGAAAAGATGTGTTCCTTTATTTTTTTAAAGGAAGATTTAGTTTGTTCCATTGTTCCTACTTCATGTTCCAATGCATTAACAATGCCTTGGATTAACGCCATCTTGGCATCATCAAAGCTTTCAAATGACCAACCATCAAAATAAAGGATGACAGTCTTGTCTTTTATATTCTCATCCTCTTCAACAGACTTTTTAATCAATTCTAGAACACTTGATTTTCCGGACCCCCAATCACCATATAATCCAATAGTGATAGGCAGGTTCTTGGGGTTACATACTACATTCTTAAGCAAATCAGCATGAACTTGATAACCAAGGAAATCTCTATCTGTTTCTTTATCTGACCACATACTTATTCAACTTTAGTATATACAATTTTTGTTTCCAAGCAAGGACGTAAATCCAAATCATAATAACCCATAAGATAGAAGTTGCGACCAATGTTTTGGTAGATATGCAAGCCGCGATCAAGAGAGATGTTCCATCCGTTATCAGTAATAATATACCTCGCATGAATTAAATCTGAGAATGTGAATTCAAAATCAATCCCGATATCTTGCAGAGCTGCCTTTAGCTGTTCAAGCCCATCTTGGATTTTTTGTGTTTCATCAATGGATTCACCCATTTTGGTGGTAAGTATAATCTTCTTGCAATCACCTATTTTTACAATGGATTCGATAAATCGAGTTAGATTTTGCATTTGATATCCATGTGATAGGTAGGGCTCTTGCAGTTCGATAGACTTCGCCCCTTCCAAGTAATCAGCAAATAGCTTATCGTAGCTATAGCCTGTATCTCCATACCGAATAGAAAGCGATTTGGGCTTTGGACCATTGTCTATTATTGAACTAGGTGTAGCTGGCCCTTGTTTAGACATAGAATCTTGCAAGCATTCTTCATGACATACCACATCTTTTGCCACGACCTTTGATTTGCCAGGTTGAGAGGCGGCAGGTTGTTGTTCGATAGCAATTTCTACATCTCCGGTCTTTCTAGGATCCTGTGTAGCCATGGAATCTTTACTTTCCGGACACCATACCACAACTTTTTCTCCATCTTTGTTGATATACGACATGTTGATGCGAGCGTATTCTTCGTCAGGCTTACGCTTATTCAATTGTTCTTTCACACGTCTACGACCTTCCAGAGCATACGCTACAATCTCATCAAACTCTTCAGGCGTAGGCTCACCTATGGGGTAAATGAGTTTTAAGAAACCAAGTACAGTCTTTTGGAGCGCACGACTATCACGGCCCTCTACGTTGTCACCGACTTTGAGGTATTTATTCAATATGGGCAGATAGTCACTATTGTGGTCAAAAAGGTAGTGCATGACTTCCGACAGGTAGTCAGAAATCATGCCATAGTTGTTATTGTAGGCAGAATCGTCAATCTTGGGTATTTCCCAGCCTGGTATATAATTGTAGAAGCGGTCGATAACAGCAAAGTCGAATGCCTTGGGCAAAGTGGACAACAAGTCATGATCATAGCTATTGACTATGGTTGGTATGTTCAAGTCAAAATTACCGACAAAAGCAAAACTTGCCTGTCCGGTCACTTCCTGTCCTCGGCTGAAGCGTCCATTTGCCATATAGTCCTTCATGATTTGAATGGTATCGGCATCTTTAATCTTCATGTTGGCTACTTCGTCAAAGGCCACATTGTCCCAAAATCCTACAGCACCAACTTGTTTGCGCTGATTGTTGTATAGCAATGTCGCAGTACTGGCTTGACCACCGGATAGCAAAGTTGAATAGGGAGAGAATTCCGAGTAAAAGTATGATTTACCGGTACTTCTGCCTCCCAGTTCGATACTGTTATAGTTGTTTTGTACCAATGGGATGAATCTCGACAAGATATGGAACTTTAGTCGTTTGCCATCTTTGTCACCTTTTAGAGATCGGCTACGTTCAGCTAACCAATCCGGATTGATACCGATGCTGCGTATTAAAACATCTATCCATTCATCAGTAGTGAACCCCTTACGGCCTTCAAACAATTTCTGTTCATCAAAACGGGCTATTTGAATGGGACGCAAATCTTCTACATAGAAGGCATAGTCATCCTCTTGTACTTCATTATAAGCCAAGGTGACTTCAGCCCAGATACCACTTTCAAGCAGTTTTTCGTTTTTCTGATAAAACTGCGGATTAATGGCGATACGTTTGGAACCGAAATTTTCCATTTCGGCCCAATAACGTTTTTCTCGTTCCACATATTTCACATGGATCTTATCAATAAACTTGTGGCGCTTCTTTTGTTCCACAATAGCCTGAGCCTTATTGCTTTCATCGGGCTTTACGTAGTTCTTCTCGATGATTTGCAACACCGCTTTTTTCCCTTCCTCAATTTCATCTGGGTCGTCCGAGGCACAATAACGTGACAAAAGAAATTCCAGTACGAATGAAGGCACATTTACAGTCTGTTTGATTTCATGCAGTAAATCTTTTCGTACGACCTTTCCTGGAAAGTATTCGTTGAGTTTTATATCTAGTCTGTCCATTATTTAAAAATCAAATTCAGTTTGTAATTGAATAGAAGCTAATGTCACATTGGTATCTGGATCAAGGGCCATCACAATGATATCACCTTCTACGCCTTCGTTAATTTCTATGGGTTGCTTACACTTGTCGCATTCACTTGGAATTGCAATCAAGTCTGTTGTTTCATTATAGAATGTCGATTCAACCACACGACCCACTTCTTTTCCGGATGCATCAGTTACTACCATCTTGACAATGCACAGTTCAGGGCGGAAGAGTGAATCCACGCCGCTAAAGTTTAATTCGATGAGCGGTCGGTTAACACGTACAATGCCACTGTTCTTTCCTTTATAAGTCAGCTCAAGGCTGAAAGCTTCTTTGGGACGCTCTTCTGTCAATTGAACTGTCAGGATGGGAACAATGTTTTCTTGCAGCGACAAACCTTCATGGAAATAGATCTTATTCTTTTCATAGATGCCATATTGCTTGGCAAATGCAAAACGATAGACTTGGCTTTGCACACCGATTTGTTCAGGAGTATAGAGCCATGAATTTTCGTTGCCATTCAGATCACCTGCTTGACTACGGCGTTCGTTCATTACGCTGGTGCCAACAGGCTTGCTCATATTATCTCCAGCCTGGTATTTGGGTTGTACCATATAACCATGGTCGGCCATAATGACGACATTGTCGAAACCTGAATTTTTGCAAGCACGGATACACTTGGTAAACAGCCGCATTTCACTTTCCATTTCAGAATAGCCTACACTGTTTAGGTTTTCTCCAGCAGCATCGATTGATTGGCTGCGAATGATAAGTAAATTCACATCCGAGGTAACGTTAGCTGAGAGGAAATCTTCGGATCGTACATCCATCAGTTTAACATGCGCAGGCACTTTACTTTCAATATAGCTGATTCTATCTGTCGGTAAATCTACCTTTTTCCCTTCAAGATAAGGCTGCAGTTTACCTTCTTCAACAGCCAACTGCAACTTTGATTCTGCGTCAGGAAGTAAGGCAGCCATACCAAATCTGGTTACTGTAGGGACGTAAGCGGCCGAAGGCTGTATGCTGACGGTATAACTATTTTCCAAACTTTGAGCCAATTCTTTACCCATTTCAAAACGGAAAGCGTCGGCATAGATGATGGCTACTCGTTTGTGGGCATTCAAAAGGGGGGCAATTTCCTTGTTCCATGCTTGTATATTCCAGTTGATGCCTGCAATTGGATAACCTTCTTCATCAATGAGTTTCTGATAACGACCCTGTATTTGCTCGGTAAAGCTTCGATAGTTACGATATACAAACTGCGCTAATTCGTTTATCTGTGGCGTGTCAATATCCGAACCGGTCAAGATAGTCTGAAAACGGCGGAAAGCGTAATCAACCTTATAGCCTTCTTCGCTGTACCACAGAACAAAATTCTTCAAATTGTCCAAATCGTCCAAAGGCTGGCGAATGCACTGCATCATCCGTTCACATTGATCCGTTAAGTTCCAGAACAAGGCCACACCGGCATCAGCCTGATACCAAACGCTCTTTTTGTTTTTTGCTACCAATAACGTGGCTTCCGTGTATTCACCTTTGTGCAAATGGTCCAAATAGATGTTGAATTCCACCTTATTTTCAAAGGCGAATGTTACTATTTTACCTAAATCTATCGCATCAGCAAATAAACTATCCAGATGTAAACGACTGGTAATAGCCTGAGCCTGTTCTACATAGTCGTCACGAAGATCGGTACGGTTGCGGATACTTTGACAGAGGTTGTTTATGCTCTCCATGTTCTCTTTCGGGCATTTAGCCACGGTGTTGAGTTCAGCAGGCAAAGTTCCAGGCAGGTCGTGCACAAATTCGCTGAAAAGTAAATATTGCCATAGCTTTTGCTTGACATCCTTCAACGTAGTTCCATTACTGTCCAATCCGGGCAAATGGTTTTCACCGAAGCTCTTCCATTCACTCATCCATGCAGTGCTGTTTATCTCATTTAAAGCCAAGAGATTCAAGGTAATCTCAACCATGCTTTTACCACCTGTAAGCGTCTCCAACTCCGGATAATTTACTCCCTCTTGCAGAGCATTGATGTTGGCAAAGCTGGCTGTGCCATTCTTAAACAATTCATCGATAGCCTCTGTTTTTCCATGAAGGAAGTTTTTGCAGAGGTTAATATAGGAGTCATTGGGACCGATGGGAAAGCGGGCACCAATTTGCGTCATTCCGATAAAGGGGTCATATACCCGTTCTTTATCTTTGGGGACAGCTGATTTACGATAGATCAGCAGGCGCGCATCTTCGTTTTGAGCCAACTCGTTCATCCAATAATCACAAGCCGCTTCTCTATGATGAATCAACTCTCGTGTGGTGTCGATTACCTGCACACCTCGTTCTGACACCAAAGGTAAAAGTGAATAGTATTTACCCTCGGGGTCGTAAATGGTTATAATGGGATGTTCCTTGCTGGTTTTACCAATCCAAACATCTATAATATGTCCTTGTATATCCATATAGATAGAAGTGTTTATAAGTCAAACAATTGCATCGTTGGTCCTTCGCTGCGTTTTTTTCTTGGTTTCTTTTCCTTGGGCTTGTTTTCGCACAATTCCTCAAGACCATGGGTTAAGGCCATGCACCAATCCTTTTTCGCTTTGTCTCTGATGCGAGCCGGATAGAGGGCATAAGCCAGATGGCTCCAGTCATATTCACCCTTTTGTAGATTCTCCCAATTGCTTAGGCATTCCTTTTTCCATGCATTGTGGCGGAACACATTGCGCAACGGTGCTGCTGTTACCGGAACACCATCATCATGATTGGGCTTATATGGTAAGTCATTCAATTGTTGGAGTTCTGCCTCCAATGTGCGTATATCGCCCATGAGGTTTAGCAGAGCAGCCTCTCGTTTCTTATCGTTAGCCAGTTGAACTGCTGTCAAATCGCTTTGTGCAGCGGTATATTCTTTGCTCAACAACAAGAGTAAGTGAGGCAGCGTTTGACTACTCAGTTGGGGATAATACACCCAAAGGGTAATTTCACCTTCGGGTGATGAAATCGGCCAATAGATAGGTGCTTTTCTGCGGCTCTTGGTATAGCGCTTAAAATGGTAATCGAAGAAACCATTAGGCGATTCCAAATAAGTTTGCAAACTATCTACACCTATTAACTGGCAGAGCTCACTTTCCATTTCGTCTGCATCATTGTTCCAAAGACTGTGCATCACTTCCTGCACGCGCTTCACCAAACTGTCAGGGTGCTGATCATCACCCATCAGAATGCCGTCAGTCGGTAATGTGAGCGGATATAGCTGCGCTTCTTCAGACTGGAGCGATACTACTGGCATAAAGGGTAAAGCGTCGAATACATCACCAAAGGGAGGAATGGTTTCGGGCTGGGCTGCATAGCGGATATTCCATCTACCGAAAGCCATACCAACCAACTCCATGACGATTTCTTGTGCCATCACTTGTTTATTTATGACATTCCCATTGCTGGCACCATCGATGGAGAGTAGTTCTTCATAAGGACGGCGGCTCTTATAGGCATTGAGCGTGGCTCTGAAGTCACTGTCTGCTTCAATCTCTGCCAAGTCCATCCATAAGTCGTCGTTTTCCTTCACTAACTCTTGGTAGCGGGTATAATCAGCAGTAAGTTTTTCTTGCAATTGATCTAAACTATCTCCCAAATGGTGACCATGCATAATCTGTGCTATCAAGCCATGATATTCCAGGTTTGTTTCATCTAAACTGAACCACCAGCGTTTGATGTCAATGATTTCAGTAATGATGCGCTCGATATCAGATTGACGATTGGCGTAGTCGGGCATGGGGAGGAGATTAGTATAACCTGTCCATTTGTGCTGTCCTGAATATAAATTTAAAAAATATTGTCCATATATTGAATTAAACATCGAATTTAAAACCAATGCTTCATTCCATTTTAAATTTACAATTGACAATCCTTCCTTTGTAAAAAACATGTTTGATTTAAGGAAATGCATGTCTAGAATATCTCCTCGCTCTCCATAACATACACCAGGGATGAATTGGCTGCCTAAATTGGAACTTCTATAAGATTTATGAGCTTTTACATAAACTCCATCATTTTCCCAATTGGTCATATCGCAATAAGTTGTGTAAAATAAACTATAGGAGTTACCATTGTACATGTGCTTATAGTTTACTTGATTCCTTAACTCATAAAAAATTCGAAAATGACTTGAGGAAACAAAACCAATTCCCTGCATAGCATAAAACCCTCTATTTTCTATAGATTCCCTTTCAAACGCTTCAAGTATTTTATTATCAAAATAGTATCCATTTATGGAATTAGGGAGGGTCGCAAATTCAGCTGAATTTCGAATGAATGTATTGCCATTACTTTTTCCCCAGCTTAATGTGTCAATTGATTGCTTGATAATTTCCGCTTTGCATGCAGGCTCATCATCAAGCACATCAAAGAATACCCCTTCTCTATTTTCTGAAGGAGTTTTAGATAATACCAGTGTTGACGTTTCTACACTCGCATCTAAAACATTCCATCCGGTGTCTGCACAAGCTGAAATATAACCGCAAATATTTTTCTTGCGGAAAGGTTCGTAAGAGGATTTGATGAGCACAGTACGGTCAAAGATAGCCCCAACCAGGCCATCGTTAACCAATAATTCCTGCATGCGATCGAAGAAAGCGCAAACAAGATTTTTGCACCAACAGGAATAATGAGAATCTAAATAGTCAATCGTGCTTTCCGAACCTTCTCCAAAAGGCGGATTCATCAAAATGACATCGTATCGTTTCTGGCACAATTCAATGAAAGCAAACCCGCGTACTGCATCATTGGCAAACAAGGTATTTTCGTAGCCTTCTTCTTCCGACAGACGAGAAGAAACCGTATGCAATGCCTCTTGCAGTTTCTCTACAACTGTAGCGAAGAAAGCTTCCTTGGCTTCCTTCTTATTGATAAGAACATGAAGCTTTTTGTTTACAGCGCCAATTTCTTTTATCTTTTCTTCTGAATCAAACAAACTGGCATCTACATACTTATTTACTTCACTCCAATTCTTGCGTAATTCTTCAATTTCAACTTCTATTTCTTGCTCCATCTTAATGAGCAAGCCCGCTTCGCCTGCATACTTCATCTTGTCCCATATCTTTATCAGCAAGCGTTGCATGGGTTTGTCCAATTGTTCGGTCAATAATTTGAGCATACGCTTATTACCCGGCATCGGCTCAGCCAATACCAGGTGTGAACGCTCAATTACCGGACGCTCCTCGCGAGGGATGCCCAAATTACTCCACGATTGTTGAGCACGGAGCCACAGCGAAAGTGCGGCAATCTGCAGAGCACGAGGATCTATCTCCGCACCATAAATGTTATTTTCCAAAATAAGTTTGGGAACCAAGCGAGCAAAAGATTCTCGGGTCTCCGTGTAGCGATATTGTGACAACAATTCGGGCTGATTGTCCCAGGCATCCATATAGATGGCTTCCATAACATCGAAGGTATATAGCCCAAAATGCATAGAGCCACAAGCAGGATCAAGCATGGACAATTCGGTTGGTTCCTTAATAGGGCGTGGCGTCAGTACCTCGTCAGGACGATGAATCATATACTGGCATAAATCAGTAATAGAGGTCTGACCACCGGTCATTTCATACCAAATACGGCCCAGGGAATTGTCTGTGAGAAAACGCACGACATAATCGGGCGTAAAAAACTGGTTACGCACCGCCATTTCTCGACTATTGCGCGGACGATTGCTTTCATCACGCATCTTGCGACGTTCCTCCAATGAATTATAGTACTGGAAAATCCAGCCCAATGTTTCGTCTTCCCTCCAGAAGTCTACCGTCTCGCCCGTCTGGTCATCATAGAAAGCCGTAAGATTCTCATTGTTGATTAAGTCGAAGAGTTTGGTCAATGTCGTTTCATCCGGCCACATCAATCCATAAGGAGAATAGCGGTCGAAAACCGATGGAAGTTCGATAGACAATTCATCGTAGAGTGACTGGATATACCAGCAGTATCTTTCGTAACGGGAGCCCACGCTGCCCTGTCCGGTTACCATATCATAACTGACGAAGCCGGCAGAATCGTAGCCATCACCGATAGAAGGCATAATCAATTCACGTTCTTCACACATGCGTACAGCACAAAAACGATTCAATATGGTGAACGCTTGTTCCGCTGTAAGCTGTTGCACTGCTTTTTTGTCGATATCTGTACTATCTGCAGGAAGGCTGTTTTTGATGTATTGCAAACGGCCACGAAGCATGCGAGCACGATAAATAATATCCGCATTACTTGTAGTTAGTTGGCTGACAGGAATAACCCGGCCGTCAGCCCAAATACCATAATGTTGCTGCAGAGAAGATATGATGTTGTTTGTGAGCAACGTCTTGACGTCGCTCACAAACTGCATTAATATTTTGCGTCCTGATGTAGAAATCATAACTAGAAGTTTTGATTAGTCAATAAAAGAGAGATCAATGGATACGCCCTCATCCATTTGAGGCAATAGACGAGTCAACTCATTAATAAGTGACTCAACATCCTTTCGCTGAGTGAGGCGGCGCTTAATCTGACGACGAACGACTGTTGGTGTAGGTTCGTTAGCTCCTGAAGCATTTTCAGCATCAGTTTCGTCACTGCTTTCATTGGGGCGATTAGTATCATCATCCTCAGCAGGCGTTGTAACGGCTGGTTTGTTGGCTGCTACAAAATCCTTCACTTTTCGCTCAAGACTATCGAATAGACCTAGAGGAGCGTAGAAAGCAGTAAATTGGTTGCACATTTCCTGCAAAAGTTCGAGCGTTTTACCCTCTTGAATAGCAATTTTACTCATCAAGACTTCGATGCTTTGCTTCTGTTCCTCTTTCAATGAACAGAAATCTTCCGAACCACGAATTTCGCTGTTCTTCTGATTGATGAAGAGAGTAGCCTCCGTATAGAAGTGCATGCAAGCCTGCTCAATTTCATTGTCAATGCGTGAAGCCAAATCCGCATATTCTGCAGTGTGATTAAAACAGATTGGATCGAGCATAATATCGTTGAAGGCCTGTTCATCTTCTCCCAATTGATTCTTCAATATTTCCAGAGTGGGGAGTTGCGGCAAGCGTTGGGCATCATTCAGTCGTTTTTGGATTTTCTTGATAGAAGTGATAACCTTTCCTTGTTCCTCCGCTTTGAACACCTGGTTGACAAACCTTAATGCATCAGCACAAGCTTTGTCTTTGGCAAAGAGATAAGGTGCTTCGGCACCTTCTGATTCGATAATCTTAACCAAATAATTCACCGCTTGACTAACAGTAGATGTTCCAGCCATTTTCAGTTTTTCAAAAGTGTCCTTTAATTGTTCCACTTTTGTTCGACGTTGCGTGGCGATTTTTAATGACATTTTGGCTATGCTGGCCGGAATAGGAGACAATCCTTGCGGGTTGTACAATTCCTTCAGGGTAGTCATAGCCATCATCATTTCTGCCGGCTTTAAGTGAGCATCAGTATTAAGAGAGAGCCCAAGGTGGCTGAACGATGTATTATTCTTCATGGCTTCAGCAGCATTCTTGGTAAACATTTTAAATGACTGAGCACCACTTCTTACCACGATAATGCCGGCTTTCAACATCAATGCTACTAAATAGCGAATGGTATCTTTGCTCCAGCCATACTGAGCACGGCTGAAGTGGTCGGATAGTTGTCCGCCATTAGCATCATTGTTTGAGGCGATATAATCCTTTATTTCAGCAAACGCAGCATGACCAGTTTCTATAACACCATTATCGCCTACAATGCCAAATGGATTGAGCGATTCGGGCAGCTTTGTAGAATCTTCATAAGCCAATAAATCACTAACAACAGAAGCTGACATGCTACGCGAAGCCAAAGGATATTTGTTGTAAACCTGTTCGGCAAAACTCTTTAAGGCTTGCGTCTTGTAAGTTTCTCCATTTACAGAAGTAGGCGAGCCCTTGCAGATGGTTTCGCTGTTGTTTTGTGATTGACGTAAAATGCGTGTGATTTCCTGACGATTCTTATCGGCATCTGCTTGTTGGGCTCGCAGGTAATCTTGGATTTCCTTATTAGTATCATGCCGATGATTGTTGCAAATGGTTTCGTCTCTCACTACATCAATTAGCAAGAGTTCTATATCCTGAGGCAAGGTGCAAACCCAAAACATGGTCTGCTTATTTTCCACTTTTGTACTTTCAGTCAGGAGCGCATTATGTACTTTCTCAAAGTCGCTGGCGTCCACGAAGCGAACGTTCAGCTTGATGTCACCTCCCGGAATCAACACGGGATTCTGTCTGCCACGGCATAATTCCACCGTTGCACTAATTGTCTTAGAGCCATAAATGCTAACAGATGGAGCCGGGGATAGAATATCGTGCACCAACTCTTTCATGACTTTGAATTTATCAGAGTCAGTTGCATTTATTCTGGAACGTTCATCTTGGACGCTAAGAATGGCATTGGTCATGAATCGGAAACGTCCATCAATTTCTTGGAGTGTAACGCCGGCTGTGTCTTTTATTTCATCCAGTAAAGCACGGAGTTCCGGTTTGCTCAATGGATGGCCAATCTGTTGGAATAGCAAGGAGCAGAGATTGTCGAACGACAAACAAAAGTCGTCCAACAATTGCATAATAGCTATCGTCTTGCATACTTTCACAGCCAATGGGTTGCTACTATAAAGTTCGATGGCTTTTTTGGCGGAAATGACAATTTCGCGAAAGTCTTGATTCTTCTCCATATACGGATGAAGAGCATCATAGAACAAATCCGGCGTAGCCATCTTGCCTAAAGGGCATTCTGCCAAATGGCCATCTACCAATAAGTCTCTAATCAATCGGATGACTGAACGAAGACCGGAGCCGCCACTTCGGCTTGCCAGCTTTTGAAGTAAAGCCAGCAAGATATCAATATGAACGGGTAAGAAGGGATAGAGATTGGCAAACAATTCGCTGGTCAATGGCTTCATATACAGCGAACGTTCCATATTTGTCAATCGCGTTTCCAACTTAATGGACGCTTCATTGCGATTGAACAGATCTGTCAATACTTCTTTTCCCTGTGGTGACTTTCCCAACAGTCGTTTTGTGATGATTTCCTTGATATCATCAGCTTCTATATCAACCTTAATGGGGAAACGGTCATTGAGCTTAAAGAGTTTATCTGAGTTAACTTGTGCTTGAGGATTATCTTCTGTCAAGGTTTGTTGAGCAGTACCGATGAGCCAAACATTTCCTTTAAATTGAGATTTTAGGATTTGCATGGTTCCCTGCATACTACGAATCAAATCTTCACTGCCTCCTACGTATTGACCAATTTCGTCGAGTACATAGATAATGCGTTCTTTGCTATATTTTTGTTTAACTAACGAACAGAGTCGTTTGAAGCGATCAGTTTCATTCTCAACAGATTCAACTTTGATAGCGTTATACTCTTCGGAAGAGGAGAAATATTCAGGCAATATGACTGGCGCAAATTTGGCAGCATATTTATTGGCAATCAACTTCTTTGATTGAATAACCTCCCAGTCTTTTCCCTCTGCTTTTACCATTTCGCAGAACTGGTCATATTTACCCTCTTCTTGAAGAATGGAAATAAAATCCATTAGTTTAGGATCGGTAGCCTTGATGCCAATGAGCTTCAACGTTTCGTAATACATTATATCGCTCACTGTCGATGTAATACCAGCTGTAGCTTCAGTGGTAAGGTCAATCATAATAACCAGGGGATCATACTTTTGGATAACCGCACGATGCAAGGTTTTGAGTGCATTATCTTCAATACGATTCATCAATTTTTCCCCAAAGCTGATACCATCCACCTTTAATGACTGCTGGAATGAATATCCCAAATATTTGGCAAATGAACTCTTACCTGAGCCATAGAATCCAGATACCCAAACACCTACTTCGTTGGAAGAATCTCGGAATGCAGACTCCAGTTCTTCGATAACCTTTTCATAGTTATCGTGCAACTTGTCGGTTACTACATATTCATTGATTTCGTTTTTTAGATTCTCCTCGCTATTATCTGCAAAAGTGACAACACTTTCAATTCGGCGATTGATGTCCTTGGACGAATCAAATAGTTCTTTTATGGTATTCATGTCTTAGAAGTTTTTTGAACGATAGCTACCGTCCATGGGATAAATATTTAAAAATGTTCTGGCAATGCCTTGAGCGCTGCCGGGGTAGAGAATTAAGATAGGAAGGTCAATCTTGTTGTATATCAATTGTTCGATGCGACCAATCTTATCATAAGGATGAAGAAGCTCAAGATCCTTGAGGATGAGCAAAGGGTGAGCTGTGGCCATCATCTCTTGTTGAACAGCAAGAATAGAATTGGCAACAACCGAATTGTCTTGTATTTCTTGCCGAATACTTTCATAAAGATCAAATTCATTGTCTTCATCTACCCATACTTCATCATAATATTCATGGTTGTGAATATACTCTTGCAGAACTTTGCCAATAGAAAGTATTTTTACATCGGCGAAGCCATGAAACTTAGCTTTGGGAATCAAATGAAGGGGAATCATACGATATACCTCCATAGCATCCTCTACATCATAATTCACGTAGCAGATGGGGCGATCGCCTGTTGGATTAAGTATATCAGGACGACTTAAATAAGCAAGTGCCTCCTCAAACTTTTGTTCATATAGTTGCATTGATAAATTCCTCCATTGATTTGTAATTCCATGAAATAGTTAACAATTCACCAGATGTCTGGGCCATATAGGCTCCTTTGAGACTAAGACTCATGATTCTCTCCAACACTTGATGACGAGTCAGGTTAAAGAGGCGCCATTCTTCCATTTCCCAAATGGCCATATCTGACAGTCCTACAAAATGCTGTTCATGCATAAAATAAAGAATTGTAAAGTCGTTTACCTCATAAGGTAGGATTTCCCCTTTACGGTTAATCATTTCATAATCGATAAAACATGAACGGACATATGAGGCGTTCCGCTTCTGTACAGACTCGCTCCATTTTGCTTTACCTTCTTTTACTAGGTTTTCAACGTATTTTGTGAAGGCGTCTCTATCAACAATATGCAGGTCTTCACTTTTGTATGAATTCAATACTTGTGTGACGGCATCGAAAAATACGGCATTTTCACGGGCGCAATAGACCATGAGAAGTTGAGTAAAATGTTTCAATGACAATCCACGTTCACGAATGAGTTTAAGCCAAAGAGGTACCTTGGCATTTACTTTCATGAATCTCTGGAAGAAGACATCATAGATAATATGAACCAGTCGATTTTCCGTTTTACATGACAGGCAATCATTTTCTTTCACACACTTAATGAGCGCATCCTTGTTCATGCTTTCTTGGTAGATTGAGAGCAGAGACAGCGTTTCATTAATCATGCCGGTGCCATGAGTTAACTGAGTTGTGTATTTAGGATTCCTCATCAATTGAAATATGGATAACAGCAATAACTGTTGGTGAATAAATTAGTATAATGATAAGCCATCACTCTTAGCGAAGAGTCAACATCTTCTGACAACTTCCCAATATTTATTGCTTCAAAACGGGGATCACACGCTACTGTAGCCATGGAACGGATAAAATCAAGTGGCTCCATGTCTAAGTTTATGTCTTCGTCTAAATGAAGTTTAAGATAGCCATAAATTTCCTCTTCTATTTGTATTGGACATTTGAAAAGGCTATACATATCTTTGGGTATAAAATTCTCATGAGTCTTTTGGACGATGTTAATCATCAAATTATAGAAGGCTAATTTGGAGGACTTGGGAAAAAGGTAATTCATATATTCCTTCGCTGCATTATCTTCCAAACATGGCCAAAGTCCTTTGTCGCATCCTGCTTTATAAACAGCAAAACGTAACTTAAGTAGATTGACTATATCCGTATTTTTCATGTTGCTCTTATTGTTTATTGGTAGGTATTAGCAATTCTCGAATGTCGGCTTCTAACAGTCTGGCAACTTCTGCCAATGTTTCTATAGATGGTTGTGATGTATTAGTACACCATTTGCTTATCGTAGCAGGGTCTTTGCCCATTTTCTCTGCTAACCATCTGGCTGTTTTCTTTTTCTCAACGAGAACCACTTTTAGCCTATTTAATTCTGCCATAATAATAAATTGATTGTAGTAATACGCAAAGATAAAACATTAGAATGACAATATAGAATATTTGTTTGATTATTTGATTGGTTTTTTCTATGAAAATTAGTCGATAACTCTACCGAACGCAGACTGACGCTTGCGGAAGTAGAGCCATCGAATGGTTTAGGCGGTTAGCTCACGGATGTTGGTCACCACTTCCGACTTATCGTATTTCATGCGATGCCGGAAGTGACGACCTTTTGGGGAGGATGTGCCATCCGGTTTGCTCCGTGTCTGCGACACCAAGCAAAGCCCGGCTGAATGGCTTTGCCAACAAGTGGAAACTCCAGCCCATTGCCACAGAGAGAAGCAGCAGGGTTTCACTGCGCTCCACTCAGCTGTTTCTCACAGTGTCAATGAGGTCAGGCAGCTGGTCTTCAAACGGTGATTTGCACGATGGCTCTACCGAACGCAGGCTGGCGCTTGCAGAAGTAGAGCCATCGAATGGTTTTGGAGGCTGGCTCACGGATGTTGGTCCCCACTTCCGACTTATCGTATTGCATGCGATGCCGGAAGTGACGACCTTTTGGGAAAGAAGCGCCATCCGGTTTGCTCCGTGTCTATGACACCAAGCAAAGCCCGGCTGATAGACTTGTGCGACAAGTGGAGGACTCCAGTCCGTTGCCATAGAGAGAACCTGCAAGGCTCCACTTCGCTTCACTTTGTAGGTTCTCACAACGGCAACGGTTTTCGGGAAGCGCATCTTCAAGATGGTTAGATTGTTGAGTTGCGCAGGCTTTTAGGAGGAATATGTTTGGGATGACCTGTTAGAACTAATTCTTTCCCTTGGAGTCCTAGTCGGGAAAGTCTTGAAAACCATTGGAGCTTCTTGGTCCAACTCGTTTTGTACGTGCAAAGGTACTGCGGACGGAAGAAACGTCAAGTGGCGCTGACGCTTTCGGACGGAGGACTTTCCGGCAGCCTTCCACAATTTGTGCCAAATTGGGTATTCCGTAAAGTTCTCTGTCCTCACACTTGCCTTATTCCCCCTGGTGTCCGCAGTGTAAGGAGGCACGAAAAAACGGTTTTCCCGACCAAGAAGCTCTAAAGGGCTTCACAAGAGGGAAAAGAATCGGAAACGTAACCAACTTAAATGATACAATTATGTGCAGACTTATGACAACACAGTTGGAGGAAGCCTTGAAAGGCTATCCTCTCTATTCCCAGGACGGCAAGGGAAAGGAAGCGATTTGCCGTGCCATCTTTGCGCTTGGTGGAGTGCGGTGGTTCATTCTTGAAGGCGAAAAGGAAGGTAACGACACCATCCTCTTCGGTATCGTCATCGGACTGATGGAGGACGAGTATGGCTACATCTCCCTGAACGAGCTTTCGGAAATCGAACTGGACTTGACCAGACAAGGCTTCGGCAAGCTGCAGGTCCGGCAGCAGGAAGACTTCCAGCCGACACCGCTGAAGAAGCTGCGCGACAGCCGGCTGCAGGAGTTCCTTGCAAGAATGGGCAGTTGAGTGTGACAATGAAGTAATAACAAAATGACCTGCCTTATCCGTCACGGACCGGGCAGGTCTCAAATAGTAGGTTTAGTCTGAGATATGAGGAATGGAAATATATTCAGTATCGCAGCCCAACTCGGTTGGACTGCTTCCGCTCAGTACAAGGAGGGCAAACTCTTCTTTGACTTCCAACGGAAGACCTTGAGCGGTGTGCCGTTTACCTTCACGGCAGAAATGAAGGACGGCAAGGTAAGTAACCTGGTGAAGGAGATTGAGTCCTTCGTGGATGCCATCGAGCCGGAGAGTTGTGCTTCGGAATGGATGGTCCGGTCGGGCGCCGTTGCTCCATCCCGTTTCCGGCAAGCCGTGAGCGACATGGATGCCATCCGCACCGAAGCGTGGCTGTTGGCTTGCCAGCTTGCCGAGGCGGACGGCAAATCCGTCTTGGCAGGTCTGCCCTGGAGCCAGTGGAACTGAGTTCCGCTGTTTAACAAGTCCAAAGGCAGCCCTCTATTCACGAGGGCTGTTTTTGAACTTGCGTCCTCTTCTTGGAAGACCCGCTTCCTTGTAGGCAATGAGGTCGCTTCCCCGGAAGAGGATGCCCCTTTTATCGGTGTAGATCCGGATAAAAGGCAAGGGTCGCTCGGGATTGTTGATGTAGTCGTAGATGGTGCATCGGTGTACCCCGAGATAAAGGCAGGCTTCCTTGATGGTGTAGTTCCGGTCGGGAGCTATCGCTATCCATGTGTTCTTCAAGTCGGTCATAGGCATAAGCGTTTGATGCAGTAAAATTACGAAGAAAGCCCTTGTGTCACAATAGCTTCCGTGTGATGCAATGAGGGATTTTGGGTGACTTTGTGGGATTTTGTGATACCCCTTGCAAGGAGTTAGACAAACATTCATCCATCTTTCATCCCAAAATGGCGCTTAGTGTGGGTCTGCATCAAAAAAACACCTTCTGCAGTTTCCGGCGGTATAGTTGGGGTGGTGACAAGATAGCCAGGGTGACAACGGACTGGATGGGCCTGGAGCCGCTTCTGAAAGCCCCTGTAATTCAATATCTTTTCTTTTTAAAGGAAAAAGAGAATAGAATAGGGAAGCCGGAATTTGTCAACCAGTGGCTATAAAATTTTTATCGCAGATTTTTTTGTCAACGCTTGTCAACGTTTGTCAACGCTAACGGATGTATTAAAGCTGTTGATATACAACGATTTTGGCTGTGGCTATCTTGTCAAAGCGAAAATGCCCCCATTCTAGAAAATGAAGCGACTATTTCATAAGGAATTATCCGTGTGAGTATGATGGTGTAGAAGTAGGAGTAAATCGTGCCTGCAAGGTGTTGTGGAAGCATCAGACAGTAATGTAATGAGGAATATCCGGCTCTGTGAAGTATGAAGGCAATGACCGCTCACCGTTTTCTCATCTTGCCTACGAGGATATTTTTTTGCAAAGGTAGGCTGTCCCCACCAAACGTCAAATCCCTTGCAGAAAATCTTCCTCAAACAAGTTGAGCGTATTTTCTGCCCTGAATTTGCCTAATTGGTGGCTGCCAGCACTCTGAGAAAAGCAAAAAACATCCCTTCGGACAAGCTGCAAAACAGCAAAACAAGAGGGAAAAAAATCAGAGCGTATGGCACACATGGACAATCACCTCAAGAAGCAGTTGGAAAAACCTCAGACATGGTTCTGCAAGTATTTCCCGAAACGCATCCGCAACGTCGGCAAAAAGGAAGTGGCTGATAGACAGATGGTATATGATTTCAAGGACGGACGAAGCTTTGAGGCAGTGGCACAAATGACCGCAGCAAGCCTAAAGGAGCAGTATGGCGATGGCTGCAAGGACATCACCTTCGTTCCGGTTCCGGCATCCACCTCCGAGAAGAACGAACTCCGCTACAAGGCATTTTGCGAGAGAGTCTGCGAACTGACCGGAGCCATCAACGGCTTTGAGCATGTAAAGGTAATCGGTGGGCGCCTTGCCATCCACGAGAACCGCAAGTTGGAGAAGGAAATCCGCAAGGTGAGCATCATCGAGTTTGATGAAATTTGGTTCAAAGGCAAGAATATTGTTACCTTTGACGATGTAATCACCCGCGGCATCACTTGGGCTACCTATTCCGACCAATTGGAGAACTTGGGTGCACACGTCCTCAGTGGCATCTTCTTGGCTAAAACCCATTATAAAGTAACAACGAACAGACAATGATAGAAAAGAGAACAACGAAGGTGAAGGCAACCACAAAGGCAGTTGCCTTTACCGGACATAGAGAAATATCCCACAATCACCAAGAACAAGTACGAGAACGGCTGAAAGATGCCGTTCTGCAAGCCATCCATCAAGGAGCGAACAAGTTCTACTGCGGCATGGCACTCGGCTTCGACATGATGGCTGCGGAAGAAGTCCTTTCCCTCAAGTTGAGCATCCCCATGCTGAAACTGATAGCGGTCGTGCCCTTCAAGGGACAGAGCGCTTCCTGGTCTATGGTGGAACAGCAGCGCTATGCCTATATCCTTTCCAAGGCGGACGATGTGGTGCATCTGAGTGAAGATTACTTCAATGGGTGCTATTTCAAACGGAACGACTATATGCTATCGCATTCCGGCAGTGTGATTGCCTACTTTGACGGCAAGCCGAAGGGCGGCACAGCCTATACTTGTCGCAAGGCAAGGGAGAAGCGGATGCCTGTCGTCAATGTGTATTAGATGAACGATGTTATACGCTTTTCATAGATTTTGAAAAGCGTATAACATTATTAGATATATAGTTTATCATGATACGGCAAACTGGCAATCCTTGGAATTATCAATAAAACATGTGTATTGCGGTTGGTTTGCAATAATATAGCTTTAACAGTGAATAAATGATAGTTAAAACAAATTCTTTTAAAATGGTATTATACAATTTTCGAGAACTTGGGCATATACGGAATATTTCAATGCAAGAGCAGAATGCATTCTGCTGTGTTCCGATATATCAAATATTGCCAGTCAAATATCTAATAAAGATATTCCGGAATAACACACTACGTTTCAATAACATAGTGAAGTCTTGGGAAGACCCTTATGAGTTGTTCATGCTCAAACATAAGATTACGATTGAAGATTGTCCACTTTATGATACGCAATCAAGTCTGCAAAAGAATTACTATGGGCAGTGTTGGAGTCTAAACAAGGACTCTGATGCTATGTGGAGAATATATTCACCCGACAAAGAAAGTGTGCGCATTAAGACAAGCGTAATAAAAATGATAGAGGTTTTAAATCAAACAAGAGGAATGATGTGGATTGCACCTATATTTGGAAAAGTCAAATATCTTACCCAAGAAAAGATTACAGAATGGCTTTTGAGCACACAAACAGAAGAGAATCCTTGGATATTTGATTGTTTTTCGGAATCATTGTTTATCAAACGTCATGAGTTTGAACACGAAAACGAGATAAGATTCCTAATTCATAACGGAAATCTTGGTAAAAGTCCAAAACCTTCCAATGTACATAATGACTATATTGATATGCAAGTAGACCCATTTAATTTTATTGAAGAAATAGCACTTGATCCTCGCCTTTCAGATGAAGACTTTGAAGATAGAAAAATATTACTTTCTTCAATAACAGGCAGTGTACCTATATGCAAATCAGATTTATACTCTTTTCAACCCATTGAGTTATCCTATAAAAAATCTGTGCTTGAAGCCAGAATACCTCTTAATATATAATGAGGTTATATATCCGTATTTGGGAAACTGGAGGATTGATGGCTGTTTGCAAAGGATAACCATAAAAGCGAGTCAGAAAACGGCTCGCTTTTATGGTTTTTTCTTACATGGGCATTTGCACTACTTTATTTCAACAGCTTCCAGTAGCCGGCTTTGGTCGGACCAATATGCTCTACAACATGTTTCAATTCTTCGATGTCGCGATGAATGGTACGGGCATTGACACCTAACTTGTCTGCCATTTCCTCCATTGTAATCCTCGAATTCTTCCTGATCAATGAAACTATCGCTTGATGGCGCTTATTCTTTTTGGAATTTTCTTTCTTGTCTGTCGGCTTTTCAAGAGAAATATTCAAATCGTCTTCATCGTTAGTGGAAATGGTTTCTTGGGACATTTGTCCGTTTCTTGGGACATTTTCCGTAGTTTCTTGGGACATTTTCTCATTTCTTGGGACATTTCCCACGGTTTCTTGGGACATTTCCATATAGGTAATGGAGAAGATGAACTGTGAGCCGTTGACGATTTCCACTTTGTAGTCGGGATAATACAAGGGGGCATAGCGCAGGATATTACGGGTGCCGGAGCCCATATCTTCCACCCAGGACAACTCATGAAACACGCGCACCAGCAGCGGATTCTTGGTGTAGTTGCTCAATTCCTGCAGTGTGAGCTCGCCTTCGGGAATCTCCGGAAGCAGACGAGTGGGGTTCTTCGTGACTACCCGGTCTTTGAACACATGATAGAAGCAGGCATAACCTGTACTGAAATCACTGTGTACGCAAAGGTTGGCCACAATTTCACGGAAGAGATCCCAACGCAGGTCTTCCCGTTGGGTGGTACCTTCAGGCAAGTAGAACTTGTTCGGCAGGTAGCGTTCCGTAAACTGCGTCAGTCGGTCATAGACCTTGATCAGGTTACAGCGCATGGTGATGCGGTCGTCGTACCGGTTGGGAAAGCGCTTGATGTCGTTGTATTCCTCGTAGGTACACATGTGGAACAGCGCCTCGAAGCGGTAACGGGGCATGTATTCTTCAATGGCTTCTTCCTTGCCGAACAGAATGAGTGCGGCATATTTCAACTTCAGTTTTCCGGTTTCCCTTTCTTTCTTGGCCAGACGGGTATGAAGCAGTATATCTTCATCTGTCAGCTGCAGCCAGGGATGGTTCGGTTTGATGACTGCCAGGATATTACGGCAATACTGGAAAGTATCACTGTCCAGATCTTCCAGTGTCAATTCTTCTACAATCCTTTCTTCAAAAAGATGCGGATTCTTTCGTTCAAAGAGCGAAAGAAGCAATTCCGGCTGGTCGGTTACATCAATGTCTGCATCTCCATTGCGGTCCCAGTATTTCCCCTTGTAGCGGTAGACGTATTGTCCGCAAGGAATGTCCAGATGCAGGACCACCTTCCCCTCAATGGTCAGTATTTGGGGTGTGAAGTAGGGGCAGGGCAAGAATAAATCCGGATTCTTGATGGCGGTGATGATATTCCCCTGCAATGTGGTTGCCTTGTCTGGATTTACTCCGACAATCTCACCATTATCCTTGACTCCCACCAGAATGTGGCCACCACTATGGTTCAGAAAGGAGCAGACGGTTTCATACAATGAATCAGAAATCTGTTCATAGCATGTCTTGTATTCTATTTGAGCATTCTCTCCGGCTTGGGAGAGCTTGATAAATTGGTCTTCTCTCATGAGGTTCGGTAACTTGTTTACAGATATATGTGGCATGGTCCTATCATTGAGGCCCATGATACAAAGATAATTCTATTCCCTGAATGTTCGAAATAAAACGGCCTTTATATCATGGGCAGTTAATCCTATCAGTTATCTTATATATCAGAATCATCTTCACTGTTTTCCGTGATCACTTCTGTTTCCAGATCCAGTCCGAACATCTCCTTAAGCTGCAGGTAGTCGAAGCAAAGCGCTTTGGGACGGTTCACCTTCGGACTCTGGATGACCTTTCCGTCTTTCACAACCGTCACGCAATCCGGGTTGCCGCTGGGCAGCAGGATGTAGAAGCGGTCCTGCTTGGTGCCTAGAAAGGCCGGATGGGATTTGAGGTACGACAGAATGGTGGACCAGGACGAGCGGTTGGCCGTGATGTTCTGGGTGGAGTTCCGGCTGCTGAACAGCGAAGAGATGGCTGCCATGTTCAGGTAGAGTATCGGACGGGCTTCCATGAACTCCATATCTTCCTTGACATTCATCGGACGGAACTTCTTGAGATAGCGGATGTTGAAGTGTACCTTTTCTGTACACTTTCCGATGGACTGCCAGCCCTGGAGCATGTTCCAGAAGTCGGCTACTTCAGAGCTTTCCTGGGCCAGTTCGTTCTGGTTGCGCATGCCATTGACAGTGGTCTCCAGCATCTGGGCGTAACTAAAGGGAAGATGCAAGGCGGATTCCAGCGTGCGCAGTGTGGCCAACGGAATGATCCAGTTGCCGAAGATACGGTCATGGATGCCTTCCTGTTCCATCTTGATGGCCAGTTCCCGCTTGGTGAGGGAATACATGTCGGGAAAGTTCTTCTCAAACAGCTCCCGATGTTTCATGATGTCGAGGGTCAAGTGGGTCAGGCCCAGGTTGCAGATGGACTGCAGTTCCTCGTAATGTTTTTTCTCCAGGACGCTGAACGAGGTCTTGGTGTAGGCCAGGAATAGAACACGGGTATAGAGCGCCATATCCTGCGTCGGCTTTTCCTGCCCGCAGATGACGACTCCCGTGCTGACGATGGTCTGAGAGGCCATGCCGTCCGTGTTGGTGTTCTTCTTGGTCTGGCCGCCACCGCCCCAAAGTCCTTTGAGGAAAGCTATCTTGCGCACATCGAGGTCGTTCTTGTATTCGTCAAAAACAACCAGGGTGTTGACCGCCTGCGATACCCGGTCGTTCATGGCCGGAACGGAGGCCACACCCATGTTGGGCGGTTCCACGTCATGCAGGAAAAAAGCTTGCAGGCTGGTGGCCAGCGTGGTCTTACCGGTACCTTTCTCACCGAACAGGTTCAGGATGGGGAAATGTCGGGTCCGCTTATAGACCACGTCCCGGAAGAGGGTGGCAATCAGGTACCCGAAAGCGATGCGGGCATTGTTGCCAAAGACTTCCGTCAGCTTTTCCACGAAAGAGCGGAGAAGCACGCCGTTGCTCTTTCGGTGCACCATCAGTCGCTCAAACTGGTAGATTTCCGCATTGTCCCGGTAGATTTTCGAGGTGGCGGGAATGTAATAGGCATGGTGACTGTCGTCCTGTATGATGCCCATTTCATCGGCTTCATGAAAGACGCCATGCTGAAAGATGCCGTTGCCGAACGCAAAGAACTCCTTGCTTTCGTTCCATCCGAGCTTGCGGATTCGCTCGGCCGTCTGGGTGCGGGCATACAGGAACTCCTTGACGTTGTTGAGTTTGTCTATCTTGCCCAGCCATACATAATTGCCGACCGAACCTATCTTCTGCTGGAAGTTGGAGATGGAGCACATCTCGGACTCCTTCAACTCGATGATGCAGCTGTCCCGGAAGGAGTTGAACAGCCGGAACAGGCGGACTCCGTTGCACTCGTCATGGATGTGGAACAGGGGTTCCATCCGAAAGTTGGAAAGGCGGATGGGGTCTTCATCATCCTTGCCCAGGCAATAGTAGCAGTTGTTACGGACAAACAGATTGAGCTGCCGGAGTGCATCGGCCTCTTCCTGCTGCTTGTCCATCATGGTCGGCTGCTTGGCCCTCTTGGCCTGGTTGCGGGCTTGTGTCACGGCATCCTTCCACAGGCGGGCTTTGCCGTAGTTCTTACTCAGCTGCTCGATGCACTGCTCATACACGAACTGGTCCTTTACATAACGCAACAAATCCGCAATCTGATTGACGCAGTTGATTTCCCTGAGCAGCGAACTGGCCGTGGCAAACTGCTTCTCTGCGAGCCAGACGATGAAATGCTTTTCCCTCAGGTTGCGGTAGATTTCTTCGCTCAGGATGTAGCTGTCCGCATCATTCTTGACAAGCACCTCCCGTTGAGCATCTTTTGGAATAGTCCCATCGTACTTTTCCTGCAGTTCTTCTTCCGTCAGTTCCCGGGTGCCGAAAGGCAATTCCTTGACCGTGGCATGGAATCCTTTTCGGACGGCCAGTGTGCCGCATTCCATCACAGCCTTGAAGCCAGGGCCGTATTGACCTTCCGGAGCCACATCAGAGTCAGGAATGAAACAGAGGGAGGACTTGTAGCGCTTGAGCAGGTTCAGCTGGTTCTCGTTCCAGCTGGTACCCAAAGAGGCCACCGTGTTCTCCAGACCGATGGATTGCAAACGCAGTACATCAGGGGCGCCTTCCACGATGATGAAGTTCTCGGCATCCCTCAATCGAAAGGCGCGGTCGATGCCAAACAGGGTTTCTCCCTTGGTGTAAAGCACACTGGTGGCGGAATTGATGTACTTGGGGGCCTTCGGATTGGCGCCGATGTAACGGGCCGTATAGGCAATGATGCGTCCCCACCGGTTCCGTATCGGAATCATAATCCGTTCACGGAACATGGGGTAACTGGTGCCATCCTCCTTCCGTTTGAGCATACCCAGTTCAAAGAGCAGTTCCTCTTTCAATCCTTTCTGCTGACAGAAATCGCGGAAGGCATTGCTGTCTTTCGGGGCATATCCCAATCCGGCCTCAGAGCAAAAGTCTTCCGCCCAGCGGTTGTAGGCATAACACCGGGCATTCCGGGAATCCTCCATAGTTGCCAGGCGAAGGCTGTCCACAAAGAAAGTCTGGAGTATATCCAATGCGGCCAGAAGGGATTCCTTGTGTTTCTGTTCGGCTATGGCTTCCCCGCTTTGTTCCTCTTCCTTTTCATAATCTACCGGGATTCCGTGCTGTTTGGCCAGAAAATGCACCGCATCGGTGAAGGAAAGGTTTTCCTTCTCCATGATAAACCGGATGCCATCGCCTCCCCGGTTGCAACCGAAGCAGTGATACAGGTTCTTGGACAGATTCAACGAGAATGAAGGGGTTTTCTCCGAATGGAACGGACATAACCCTTTCATGTTGAGTCTGCCGTCACGCGATAGCTTCACGTACGGTTCCACAATGGACTCGATGGGCAGTTCCCTGACTTTATCAAGTGTATCTTCGCTGATCATAACATGCGGAGTTTAAGCCAGCAGTCCAGGATGGATTGCCCAGTGTATTTCAGACGATGGAGATTATCCGGATTGATGGGCTGTATGTGGCCGTTCATCCGGTATTTACGGAGCGTTTTGTAGCTGACCTCCAAGGCAGCACAAGCTCTTTTTACTGAATAGACTCCCAAAGGATCTACTATTGGCTTTGATTCTATCATATCTTTCTACTTTTTGGATATACCAATGGCCTATGAGAATGGGGTACACCAGTTTTGTGTGGTATTCTCATTACATATTCAAATTGATAAAATCCAGTTCCTACTATTATGGTTTGTCTCCCAATAATGAATTAAGTGGCTATACTCTGGGAGGATGACGAGGTTAAGTATAGTCGCTGTCGTTTTTATCTAGTCTTTTTTATCTTGCTTACGTACTTGTTTAGTTCTTACTTGAACTTTTTTAAAGTAGTCTTGAGTGGTCCGCTGGAGAAGTCTAAGGTCTGCAGTTCTGTATTCTAACTTGCCTGGTCGTTTGCACGGCTCTACCTTCCCTTCTTTTCGCCAGCGTTCAACATTACGTCTGCCAAATAATCTCCAGGCCTTGTTTTGACTGATGTATTCAGGGTCATCATGGGTGGATTGAATCATGTTGGCGATTCTAGCTGCTAGGTCATTGGCGAACTCTTCGTATGGAATCATTCGGTCCGAGAATTCTAGAACATTCATAGGACTCAGGTTTACTCTACGAAACTCGTGTAACCATAATTGTGTGGGTCTCCCGATTTGTTCTGGTTTTGAACTGTCGGTTGAGAATCATTCCCAGTTCGGAAGCTTGTGTTCGAACACTTTTCATCTTTTCGATGGGGAACTCCATGCTTTCGCCTACTTCAAGAGAAACGAGCGCAGGACGAATTTTTGTAGAAATTTCATTCATAAAACTTTGATGTTTGATGTTTAATGTTTAACTTTGCCCCATGGTTATGGGTTTGTACACCGCAAATTAAATGATTTATGTTTATATAACCAATAAATGTTTGATGTTTTTTTGAGCTTCAATTAAAAATTTCGTTCGGATGTTATGAGTATAGGAGTAAAGCATGTTCATATCGGCAGGGAGATTGATAAACGACGTCTAGAGCTAGGTATCAGTAAATCAGAGCTTGGGCGGCGTATTCATGTACCCCAGCAGCACATCAACCGCATTCTGGAGAAAGAAACCATCGACACAGGCAAACTTATAGATATAAGTGTAGCCTTGGAGAAGAATTTCTTTGATCTGTATGCTTCCGATACGCACAACGTATCTGCATATTTAGCAGCAGTGTCCATTCACGGAGATGCCAATAATATGATTGGCGAATCAGAAGTGGCGAGTGAGCTGTCCCAAACGAAAGTTGTTTTGGAGGAAAAAAACAAGAGCATTCAAGTTCTCACTGACAAGATCAAACGTCTGGAGGAATCACTTGAGGATAAAACACTCATCATATCCTTCTATAAGGAGAAGGTGGGTGAACCCATAAAGAAATAACCATAGTATTAACCATAGTTGCCTAGTCTGGAGAGATTGGTAGAGCTTGTAGTGAGTACAAGATTTTAGTGAAGAATTTGATTTGAGTTGCAGAGTCAGATCTTGCCATCAAAGTGTAAGCATCTGATAGTTAAGCCAACTTTTCAACGATGCCTTTAAGCCATGATGGAAAATCCATCAAACTTTAAGCTTTAAATAAACATTCGCTTACACTCCGCTTACAACGATAGTGTTAGCAGTTGAATATCAAAGCTATATTAGAGTGGCGCAGGCAGCAATTGAAGGATAGAAAGATAAACTGGTTAGAAAGTTAACTTTCTGATAATTGGGCTGTAATCGTCTCGTGAGAGAATGATTACAGCCTTTTTTTGTTGGATGATGTTATTTTTATTGTATTTGTTCAGCCCTGATAATCAGCTGTTAATAAGGATTTGTTTGGTGATTATTATAAAAAACTAACTAAATATTTGTTTAAGATGAAGAAGTAGCTTAATTTTGCCCCCGAAAACAAAACATGTTTTTATTTTATAACTTAAAAAGAAAGAAGATGAAAAAGGGTTTATTATTGGTAGTTGTAATGTTAGCAACTATCGCTGTAAAAGCACAGGACATTTACGTAGGCGGATCATTGAACGTATGGCGTAACAGCACAGGCAACACTACTTCTTTTAAAGTTGCTCCGGAAATCGGCTACAATTTTAATGAAACATGGGCATTGGGTGCTGAACTGAACTATTCACACGAATATGTGAAACAAGTGACTGCAAATTCAGTTACTGTTGCTCCGTACATCCGTTGGTCTTACTATCAGAATGATGCTGTACGTCTGTTCCTGGACGGAACTGCTGCTATTGGTTTCGTGAAAATCAAAGATGGTGATACCACTAAAGCAGGTCAGATCGGTTTGAGACCGGGTATCGCTGTTAAACTGAACGATCATTTCTCTTTTATCGCCAAGTATGGTTTCTTGGGATATCGTAAGAATGTGAACACTTCCGGAGATTCTTTCGGTCTGATGTTGACTAGCGAAGATTTGTCTATTGGTTTCCACTACAATTTCTAATCGAGTAGTAGATAATAAAAAAATAGGAAAGGGGATTCTCTGAAATAGGGAATTCCCTTTCTTTGTGTGTAATCTCTATATTTTACACGTTTGTTAACGAAAAAGTTGTTTGATATATATATCAATCATATATTTGCATTGTTAATTAAACAGATGATTTAACTATAGTATTAATTAAAACTTTAGAATTATGAAAAAGAGTGCTTTATTTATTTTATTTGCGCTGATTTCAGTTGCTGGCTTTTCACAGATTACAGGTTGGAATGCTAAGGTAGGAATGAACATTAGTAATTATACAGGTGATGCTGATTTGAATGCAAAGATTGGCTTTAAACTTGGAGGTGGTTTTGAATATGCTTTTGATAATACTTGGTCATTACAGCCATCATTGTTTTTGTCGACTAAAGGAGCAAAAAAGGATGGTAATAGCATAAATGCAATGTATTTGGAATTACCAGTTATGGCTGCTGCTCGTTTTAATGTTGCGGATAATACAAATATTGTGGTTAATGCTGGTCCTTATTTGGCATGTGGTATTGCTGGTAAAACCAAAATTGATTTGGGGAATGATACGGAACGTAAGTATGATACATTTGGTGATGATGCTTTAAAACGTTTTGATGCCGGCCTTGGTGTTGGAGTAGCTTTGGAATTAGGTAAGGTTATTGTAGGATTGGATGGTCAATTTGGTTTAGTAGATGTAGAAAAAATAGGTAATCCTAAAAATACAAACTTTTCTATTGTATTAGGATATAAATTCTGATAAGAAAATTGCTAAAAAGTAAACCGCTGTAAAAGATTACTTACAGCGGTTTCTTTATTTATGATTGTATATAATATTCGAATCGATATTTCTTAGTCCGCCAATTTCTTTAACTTTTTGAAATGCTCGATCACAGCCAGATAATTCTGATCCAGACAGGCATCAAATTTATTCCAGAGATCCCCCAGTACAACAGCCCCTCCAAATCCGAAATCTTTTATTTCTAGTAGATTATCTTCATTAATACCTCCAAGTGCCATTACTTTTGAGTCAATGATCTTAGCTTTCTGTGCCTCACGAAGTTCTTCTGCCGTATAAGTAGAATAGTAATTAACCTTCGAAATACTATCGTAAATGGGACTCATGAAAATGTAATCATAGAAATGCTTTCTGTTCTTCACCTCTTCTACGGAATGGCAGGAACAACTGACGTGTCCGGCATAGTCATGCGGTTCGCTCGGATTGCGTGCATTCAGGTGGATACCCATCAGATTGAACTCTTCTTTCAGATAAAAATGTTCGTGTGTCACAATGCGGCGATGATATTTTTCCGGAATCAGCGTCAGTAATCGTTCGGAATACATGGCCGGTGTCTCAGGTTTTCTGAGATGTAGAATATCCAGTCCCTCCTCGAAAAGAGCGGTAATGATCTTATCTTCTTCAACGAAGAACGTGGGCGTGGTAACTACAATTAGTTTCATTTCCTGTGTAAAGTTGTAAAGTTTAGCAAAGTTACTAATTAACTATTTCAGAAACCAACGTTTATAGTGAAAATTTGTTAGATTGCAATGTGCGCAAGTCAATAGTCCATAGTTTACCTGATAATACTTCGCCAAATCCACAGATAATCTTCAGCACTTCCGTTGCTTCGATGCTTCCTGTTACCGCAGGAGTAATGCCCATTACACCTTTGGGAGGCGGAGGCATTCGCCTCATTTCTTCTTCGTCCGGATATAAGTCCCGATAACTTTTTTTCTCTTCTCCGTAATGAAAAACGGATACCTGACCTTCAAAGCCGCAGATTGCTCCATAGACATACACTTTCCCCATTTCGGCACAGATGTCATTGATAAGATAGCGGGTAGAAAAGTTGTCGCAGCCGTCTACTACTATATCATACTGACTGATAATTTCCTGTGCGTTTTCCTCCGTCAAACGGATTGGATAAGTCCGGATAGTTATCTCGCTGTTTAGTGCGGAAAGTCGTTCGGCGGCACATATTGCCTTGGGTTTACCTAATTCTTTCTCCGAATAGAGCACTTGCCGTTGCAGATTACTGATGCTGACTACATCGTCATCTACCAGTCCAATGCAGCCTACTCCTGCTCCGGTCAGATAGAGGGCTATGGGAGAGCCTAGCCCTCCCACGCCTACAATAAGAACCTTTGCTTGCTTCAGTTTCTGCTGACCGTCTTCTCCGATTTCGGGAAGGATCATTTGCCTGTCGTATCGCATCGTTTTATCTTTTAAAGTCAAAAGACTGGTCCCAATCCTTCCAGACCGGTTCACGTCCTAATTTCCTCAGGTCACGTTCCACTTCTACCGCTTTCCGTTCGTCACTCACATGGAACTGCTCCAGTGTTTGCGGGTAGCTGTAATATCCGCCCGGTTCTGTCTTGCTTTCGGCACTCATGGTTGTCACGCCCAGTGTTGCCATGTGATTTCGTATCTCGGCGCTTTCACGGGTAGAATAGGAGATATCTACATCATGATCGAAGATTCGCATGGCGAAAGTAAGCTGTGCAAGTTCCCGGTCGTTCATGATAACATTGGGTTGGAAGCCATCGTTTTCGGATGGACGCATACGGGGGAAGTTGACGCTGTATTTGGTCTTCCAGTAGTGTTTCTGCAGGTAGCGGAGGTGGTAAGCCATCATTGTCACATCTGTCCGCCATTCCTCCAGACCGATCAGGACACCCATGCCGATCTTATGGACACCCGCCTGTCCCATACGATCGAATCCATCGACACGCCATTCGAATTTGGACTTCATGCCTCGCGGGTGATACTTTTTATAGTTCGCCTTATTATAAGTTTCCTGAAAGCAGATGACTCCGTTCAGCCCGTGATGGGTGAGTTCTTTGTATTCTTCCGCTTTGAGGGGCATCACTTCAATCTGAAGGTTACTGAAATAAGGTTTTGCCAGATCGAGAGCACGGGCGATGTAAGGTACACCTGCTGCTGCCGGATTTTCACCTGTCACGAGTAAAAGATTCTCAAAAGGAGCCAGCCGTTTGATTGCTTTGTATTCGTTGATGATTTCCTCCTCCGTCAGAATCGTTCTTTTCATCGGATTACTGATATGGAAACCGCAATAGACGCAGGAGTTGGTGCATGAATTGGTGATATAGAGCGGCACAAACATAGAGATTGTTTTGCCGAACCGCTCCATCGTATATTTCTGGCTGAGGCGGGCCATCACTTCCAGATAGGGAGTGGCGGCAGGTGAGATCAATGCCATAAAATCGTTGACATCCAGATGCTCTTTTTTGCCTAATGCACGGCGCACATCGGCATCTGTTTTGGAATAGATGGCTTTTGTCGTCTCTTCCCAGGATATTTTTTCTAATTCGTCTGAGAACATTTTAATTAATTGAAAGTTGAAAATTAAAAAGAAATGAGGTTGTGACTTGGTTTGGGGATATTCACAACTCATTATTTATCACTCTTGGCATTTTTCTTCAGATCACGGGATAATCTCATGGCGCAGAAATTTGGTCCGCACATCGTGCAGTATTCTCCGTCAATGTGATGTCCCGCGCGGAAATATCCTTGTGCCCGTTCCGGATCGAGAGACAAGTCGAACTGATCTTTCCAGCGGAACTCGTAACGGGCTTTGCTCAAGGCATTGTCGCGTACCTGTGCTCCCGGATGCCCTTTGGCAAGGTCGGCAGCATGAGCGGCAATCTTATAAGTGATAACCCCTACACGTACGTCTTCTTTATCCGGCAGGGCAAGATGCTCTTTCGGAGTGACATAACAAAGCATAGCTGTACCTAACCAGCCGATTTGAGCAGCTCCGATGGCAGAGGTAATGTGATCGTAGCCAGGAGCGATATCCGTCACTAAAGGGCCAAGTGTATAAAATGGCGCATCATGGCATTTTTCAATCTGACGTTCCATGTTCTCCTTGATTTTATGCATCGGTACGTGTCCCGGACCTTCGATAAATGCCTGCACGTTCTTTTCCCATGCACGAAGTACCAGTTCTCCCATCGTGTCCAGTTCTGCAAACTGTGCTTCGTCGTTGGCATCATGGATAGAGCCCGGACGCAGTCCGTCTCCCAATGATACGGCAACGTCGTATTGAGCCAGAATATCACAGATATCGTCAAAGTGTTCATATAGGAAACTTTCCTGATCGTGCACCAGACACCATTTGCTCATGATGCTTCCTCCACGGCTGACAATGCCGCACAGACGTTTATCGGCAAGATGAACATTATGACGGCGGATACCTGCATGAATCGTAAAATAATCTACTCCCTGTTCGCATTGTTCGATCAGTGTGTCCCGATAGATTTCCCAGTTAAGGTCTTCCACTACACCATTCACTTTCTCAAGTGCCTGATAGATAGGTACAGTGCCTACCGGTACAGGGCAGTTGCGGATGATCCATTCACGTGTCTCATGAATATTTTCTCCTGTTGAAAGGTCCATCAGCGTATCACCTCCCCATTTGCAGCTCCATAAAGCCTTTTCCACTTCCTCGTCAATGCTGGAAGTGGTGGCGGAGTTTCCGATATTCGTATTGATTTTCACTAGGAAGTTACGGCCGATAATCATCGGTTCGGCTTCCGGATGATTGATGTTGGCAGGCAGCACTGCACGTCCTTCTGCTATTTCTTTACGGACAAATTCGGGAGTAATGTGAGTTTCAATTCCCAGTTCCTCACAGTTCATATTTTCGCGGATCGCCACATATTCCATTTCCGGAGTGATGATTCCTCGTTTGGCGTATGCCATCTGAGTGATGGCTTCTCCTTTTTTGGCACGATAGGGAAGGGCGATGTGTTCAAAGCGGAGATGATCCAGACTTTTGTCATTACGTCTCATTTGTCCGTATTCCGAAGTGATTTCGGGGAGTTGCTCTACGTCACCGCGTCCCACAATCCATTCTTCCCGTAAGCGGGGAAGTCCTTTCTTAAGATCAATGCTCATTGACGGGTCACTGAACGGACCGCTGGTGTCATATACGTATACTTCCGGATTCGGAGTAGCTATCTTTTCTTCGCCTTCGAAGCTGACGCTGGGCACTTGTTCAACTTTCCGCATGGCTACACGGATGTTCGGATAGAGTTTACCCGGCAGATATACTTTCTGAGAACGGGAAAATTTTATTTTTTGTTCCATAGAATTTTATTATCGTATTATTAAGAATAGTGAAACAAACACTACTCCCTACTTATTACCTATTACTTATCACCTATTACTTATTCCAAAAATGCAGTTAAAGGTGAACTTGCTTCTGCTATAAAGTTATCAGCCTGCAGACCCAGTCCTGCTTCGTATGCCCGTCTTCCGGCTTCGGTGGCGGCTTTGAAGGCCAACGCCATTTCTACCGGATTGCCTGCTACGGCGATAGCGGTATTTACCAGTACGGCAGAAGCACCCAGTTCCATTGCTTCGGCAGCGTGGCTCGGTGCACCGATTCCGGCATCTACGACAACGGGGATACCGGCCTGTTCGATAATAATCTGCAGGAATTCTTTGGTTTGCAGTCCTTTGTTAGTTCCGATGGGAGCACCCAGCGGCATTACGGTAGCGGCACCGGCTTCTTCCAGTCGTTTGCAGAGCACAGGGTCGGCCTGGCAATAAGGTAATACGATAAAGCCCAGTTTGACAAGCTGTTCTGTAGCCTTCAGGGTTTCGATAGAGTCGGGGAGCAGATAGCGCGGATCCGGATGGATTTCCAGTTTCAGCCAGTTGGTACCAAAAGCTTCACGTGCCATCTGTGCGGCGAAAACAGCTTCTTCCGCATCGCGTACTCCCGATGTGTTGGGTAGCAACTGGATATTCGGATGAATAATATGTTTCAGCATGTCGTCTTCTTTGTCATCCATGTCGATGCGCTTCATGGCTACGGTTACCATTTCAGTGCCCGATGCCAGAATGGCTTGTTCCATTACTTCATTGGAATTGAATTTTCCTGTACCCAGAAAAAGGCGGGAGTCGAACTCACGGCCTGCAATTACTAACTTTTCCACTTTTCAATAAGTTTATTTGATTATACGTTTCATGTTCAAAATCTTTCGTGTTTCCGCTGCCGGATCCTCCGCCCGAAGAATCGTTCCTGAAAGCGCGATTCCGTTCACTCCGGTTTCGAGTATGGCGGGTATATCCTCACGGGTGATTCCTCCGATGGCTACTACCGGAAGTTCGATATTCGCTTCCTTCATCTGAGATAAAATAGCGGTATAACCTTCCAGTCCCAGAACAGGACTCAGGTTTTTCTTTGTAGTGGTAAACCGGAAAGGACCGATGCCGAGGTAATCTGCTCCGGCACGGTAGTGCTGTACGACATCTTCGAATGTATTTGCCGTACCTCCGATAATAAATGCTTCTCCAAGTAATTGTCGTGCCTGATCTATCGGCATGTCTTTTTTGCCCAGATGCACTCCGTCCACTTCCAGCTTTTTGGCAAGTTCGACGTGGTCATCCAGAAGTAAGATCGCTTCTTTTTCTTTGCAGAGCGGCTTTAGTTGGAGGGCAACAGCTTCCACCTCTTCACACGGAGCTTCCTTCATGCGTAGCTGAATCCACTTACATCCTCCTTCAAGTGCCATGAGTGCCGATTCGAAATAAGTATACCGATCGGTCTGGTGGGTGATAAATTGTAGACTGACCATACTTTTACCCTCCACAAGCCGCTTTGATGACCACGAGGTTATCATTCTCCTGTAACGCGAATTTCTCCCATTCGGAACGTGGAATCATTTTGTTGTTTACGGCAATAGCGATGCCTTGTGCCGGAAGTTCCAGTTGGGCAGCCAGTTGTGTAAGGGTAGAAGCAGGAGTCATTTCCACCTCTTTGTTGTTAACTTGTACTTTCATTGTCCTATCAGTATTAATAAGTTGAAAGTAAATACAAAGAGCGTGCTTATATAGAAAGGCGATAAGAAAGAAACACAATCCCTACGTCAGTGCTAACTGCCTCAGGTTCCTAGGGTATAATCTCAGCCCCTCTTTGGGGCACCCCTTTGTCTTTACGGGAGCAAAGTAAGCGAAAAAGAAACAAAGATTCATCAAATTATCCGGTTTTTTTTCATTTTTCTTCCGATTCCCGTTTTTTGATAGGATGAGAAAAGACAAACCGTGCTCCGTTCTTATAATTCTTGTCAATCCAGATATCGCCTCCCATGCGTTGTATGGTCAGTTTGCAGATTGCCAGTCCCAAGCCTGTTCCCTGCACAAATTCGTTGAGCTTCTCAAAACGCTGGAATACCAGTTCCTGCTTGTCTTCGGGGATGCCCGAGCCTGTATCGGTCACAGAGAACAGCATACACTGGTCTTCTTCATCTATTTCATAATTCAGCGTGATACTTCCGCCGTCGGGAGTAAACTTCAACGCATTGTTCAGTAAGTTGATGATAACCTGCTGCAAACGTAGCGGATCGGTATAGAGCATATAAGGCTCTTTCGGCATCTGAAGCCTGACATCTATATCTCTTGTCCGGTTCTTTCTGGTCAGTGTGATCATGTTCTGGCAATGATTTACCAGTTCGCACCATTCATACTTGAACAGCAGTTTGCCTGATTCCAGACGTGATACATCCAGTACATCACTGATCAGTTGCAATAACAATTCGGAATTAGTCTGGATGATATCCGCATATTCCTTCTGCTCGTCCGTTGTTTCCACGGTATCGATCAGCAGGCTGGAAAAGCCGACAATGGCGTTCAGCGGTGTCCGTATTTCGTGGCTCATATTTGATACGAAGGCACTTTTCAGTTGATTGGCTTCTTCGGCACGCTCTTTGGCATGACGTAGTGCAATTTCCGATAATTCCAGTTTCTTTTTATCTTCCCTTAGTTGGGCTGTAGTCTTCTCAAGGTGATTCTTTAAGATTTTTGTCCGGTAATAATAATACAGTGAGATAAACAGTCCGCCTATCAGTACAAGGAAGGTAAACAGGATGAATTGCACTTCCGTCCGATATGCCTGAAAGAAAGGCACCTGTTGGTTGATGATAAGTGAATTGAAAGGTAGTTTCTTGTCCTGAAATCCCCATTCATGCAGTTTGTTGGCATCAAATTTGTATCTGTTGGGCAACAAATGAATGTGGCCGACATTGTTTTTCCCCTTGTCCAGAAATTGATAAGCCTGTTCTCCCATGCTTCTCCCTATTCCGTCGTATTGGGGGATATATCCTCCGATTGCCCAATAACCGATGGCGGTAGCAGTCAGGCTGAAAACAGGCAACTCTGGATTCGCTTTGGAGAAAGCATATACAGAGTTGTTCATATACGTTATGCCCCGATTGTCAATTCTCCAGATACCCAGTAGTGCAACCGAATTTTTGGGGACATCGCGTAGTTGTTTGGCGGCAGCATCAAGGGTGTGGATACGGCCGTCAATATAGGTCGTCGATATTTCCGGATAGCGTTTCATATTCTTTTTTACCCACGCTTGTTCGGCAAGTCCGTTGTAGGTGTTGTCCGAGATGAACACTAAATGCTCCATATCCGGATAAAAGCTTCGCATCATTTCTATGTCCTTATCGATATCATATTCATATGTGTTACAGTATATTATATTGTATTTGTTCATTCTTTCCGTTAAGTCGATACTCTGAGGTTCATAAGTCCGTATATCAATAGAGTCTTCCGGAATACGGATGCCGTTGCGCGATGCCATAGCGCAAAATACGGGCAGTTGTCTGTACTTCTCGTCTTCGAGGTGCAGGAAACTGCTCCACGCTTCGCCACCCAGCAGGATAACCAGCTTGGCGTTCGGATGTTTGTCCAGAATGTTGGTAAGTCTTTTTTTCCATTTTCTGGATTGATTGAGGTCGGTAACATTCATGTTTTCTACGATGGTGGAATACTTGCCACCCAGTTGGCGGTACGTTTCTACGAACGTGTTGATATTATCGTAGGTATATTTAGTATCGGAATTGTAGGACGTCACGAAAAGTATCTCCTCTTCCAATTCTTCCGGGGTAGCCGCGTTACTGATGAAAGAGAGCAAAAGGAAGAAGGCAACAAAGAAAATGCGCCATTCTTTATTTTTTTGTTGAAGTGTCATAATTGTCTGTTTTGATTTTCGGCTATTGCAAAAATACAATTTATGCCTTTGAAATACAATAGAAAGCTTAGGTTTTTTGTTGTAGAAAAAAGGCCGCTGTGAAATTCACAACGACCTTTTCAATAGTATAGTTTAGCTTAATTTTAATGAGTCCGGTTACATTCGTTTTTCTACCACATCCCAGTCGATGATGTTCCACAGGGCGTTTACGTGGTCGGCGCGGCGATTCTGGTAGTCCAGATAGTAGGAGTGTTCCCACACGTCAAAACCCAGAAGTGGTTTCAGTCCGGCGCGTACGGGGTTACTGCCGTTTCCTTCTTTGGTGATATGCAGTTTACCGTTCTTGTCTACTGACAGCCAAGCCCATCCTGAACCGAACAATCCGACTGCTGCTGCATTGAACTCCTTCTTGAAGTTTTCAAAGCTGCCGAAATCACGTTTGATGGCTTCTCCCAGTTTGCCTGCCGGTTCCTTTTTCGAAGGTTTCGGAGCGAATTGGAGGAAATATAAATTGTGATTCAACACTTGGCCGGCGTTGTTGAAGATAGCTCCATCTGGAGCGGCGGCAACGATTTCTTCTACCGTTTTGCCTTCATATTCTGTTCCGGGCACAAGGCTATTCAGATTATTTACATATGTTTGCAGATGTTTTCCGTAATGGAAATCTATCGTTTGCTGACTGATTACAGGTTCCAGCGCATTGTTTGCGTAAGGAAGTTTAGGCATTTCGTAAGTCATGGTCATAATTATTAAAGACATTAATATAGTATTCATATTGTCAAAACTTTAAATGGTTTTGTTATACTATAATAACAGCCATAGTTCGTAAAAGGTTCACGGTATTTTATTTTTATTTATAAATGTACTGTATACGTTCCACTTGCTGTGGGTTGTCATAGCTGGTGCGGCATATCCATTGCCCCGTATTGTCATACTCGTAATAGGAGTCACCGTCGATCCGGTTTCCGTACTCGTCGTACAGGCAGGTCAGGCAGCCGGACGTCTTTTGGCTGTTGCCGAAGATACGTTGGTAGACGATGCGGGTGAGGTATCCGTATTTATCATATTCATACAGTTCTTTTTGTGAGAGAATCTGGTTGGGCGAATTGACAAAGAGCATATTCTGATGCTGAGATTCGGTCATTCTGCCTTTGTCGTCATATTTGTTGACTGTATATCCCTCCATTTCCCCGTTCTTGTTGTACTCTTTGGTTTCCGTCAGTAATCCTTGCTTGTTGTAGCTGCTGACGGTATATCTGCCGTCCATGTATTTTAGGGAATCACTTTCGATGCTTCCGTTGATACCGATGCGGCGTGCACGGCGGTAGAAGTCCGTTTTGGTTTTCGGATTAGTCTTCACTTCGAAGATGCAGTGGCCTTGCGGGTCGTACAGCCTGCTGGTTTGCACCTCGTTGATGGGTTGCCCGTTCTTTTCAGTCACGGATAATGTGGTGGTAAGCTGCCCCTTGTCATTGTAGGTGTAGCTGGTCGTAATATTACCGGTGCTGTCGGTCTCGCAGCACTTTATCAATCGTCCTTGAGTGTAATATTTTACAGTAGTCGGGGTGGAAACGATGGCTTGCAGGATAAATGGAGCACGCAAATTCTTTGCCTGGTCACGAAATTCCTTATACTTGTGTGTTTTGAGGAATTCCTGCAATAAACCGAGCGATTCGGAGTTGACTATTGCCGGTTTCAGAAGCTCGAAGTCTGCCTTTTCACTGAGATATTCAAGATCGTTCAGGTGAGTCCGTGCACCGGTGGACAGATAAGGTGTGTTCTTATAATCATCGATAATCTGCCGGATGGCGGTGGCATTTCCTTCTTTTTTCAGGCTGTCGATACGTTGGAACAGGAAATCATCGTATAAGGTACGGACCTCGGCAAGATAGGGGCGCGGACCTCTGTCTTGATAATACTTTTGCATTTCGGGGTCTTCAAAGAAGGCTTTGAAGTTTGCAGGAGTCGGGGCCGTCTTCACCAGTTGGTAGAGCCGTACGTTTTCGGAGGCGTTGACTTGTGCAATAAATTTGCCGTTGGGATACTCCTTGACGTAAGTCTGATAGATGATGGGAGTGGGGGTTTTGAGCATTCCTTCCAGCAGTGCCACCTCGCGGATGTTCTGCAGCCGTTGCAGCATGGCGGAGTCAACCGGATATTCGGTGGCGTGAATGCTGTCCAGCAGTGCCCGGCTGAAAGGTATTTTATCTTTCGAGGCCTCCAGCAGGTTGATAATGGACTGGTCCGCCTTGTCCCGTATCTGAGAAAGCGGAATCTTTTCCCCTTCGCAGATGCCGGGGAAGTTACTTTGGGCGGCTTTCTCGTAGCAGCCGAAGTAGAGGGTGGCTGCCTGTTCGCTCTGTCCGTTCCACAGGTCGTTGAGGACGTCCATCAATGATAAATCTTCGGCATAGTACGCCTTTGTTTCGTCATCCAGTTTTTCCCTGTTCTTCTGCCATTTGTCGGCGTCATTGTCGTTCAGATACCTTAGCAGCTTTTCCATGCGGCTTTGCTTTTGCGCCATTACTTGCTGTGGTATGCAGGCGATGAGGCACAAACATAAAATAAATGATAAAAATATACTCTTTTTCATTGCTTTGAGTGGTTAGGTTAAATAGTTAGTGATGAAAATTCATAAAAATATCTTCATTGTCAAATGAATGTTATACTTTTGTCGTATTGAAACAAATTTGAACGCCAAGGGTTTGTTAAAAATCCTCATTGTTTTTATAATGCTGTTATGAATACCAACTATATAGAGGAATTAAATGAGAGTCAGTGTGCAGCAGTGACTTATAACGACGGGCCTTCGCTGGTGATAGCCGGTGCAGGTTCGGGAAAGACACGTGTGTTGACTTATAAAATTGCCTATCTGCTGGAAAACGGCTATCAACCGTGGAACATCCTCGCACTGACCTTTACCAATAAGGCGGCGCGTGAGATGAAAGAACGTATAGCCCGTCAGGTGGGCATGGAGCGGGCACGTTATTTGTGGATGGGTACCTTCCATTCCGTCTTTTCCCGCATTCTCCGTGCCGAAGCAAAGTATATCGGATTCACTTCCCAATTTACCATTTATGATTCGGCGGATAGTAAAAGTCTGATCCGTTCCATCATCAAGGAGATGGGACTGGACGAAAAGACATATAAGCCGGGGATGGTGCAGGCCCGCATTTCAAGTGCCAAAAACCATTTGGTTTCTCCTACGGGATATGCTGCCAACAAAGAAGCGTATGAAGGAGATATGGCAGCCAAAGTGCCCGCTGTCCGTGAAATATATACCCGTTACTGGGAAAGATGCCGTCAGGCGGGAGCTATGGATTTCGATGATCTGCTGGTGTATACGTATATTCTGTTCCGCGACTTTCCGGAAGTGCTGGCCCGTTATAGGGAGCAGTTCCGTTATGTGCTGGTGGACGAGTATCAGGATACGAATTATGCCCAGCATAGTATCGTACTCCAGCTGACGAAAGAAAATCAGCGTGTTTGTGTGGTAGGCGATGATGCGCAGAGCATCTACTCTTTCCGTGGAGCGGATATTGATAATATCCTTTATTTCACGAAGGTTTATCCTAATACGAAAGTCTTTAAACTGGAGCAGAATTATCGTTCTACGCAAACCATTGTCTGTGCTGCCAACAGTCTGATCGAAAAGAATGAACGTCAGATTCGGAAAGAAGTATTCTCTGAAAAAGAACGTGGCGAACCGATTGGCGTGTTTCAGGCTTACAGTGATGTGGAAGAAGGGGATATCGTAGCCAATAAGATAGCTGAACTGCGTCGGGAACATAGTTACGGCTATGCCGATTTTGCCATATTATACCGTACGAATGCGCAGAGCCGTGTTTTCGAGGAGGCTCTTCGGAAACGAAGTATGCCCTATAAAATCTATGGCGGACTTTCATTCTACCAGCGTAAGGAGATTAAGGACGTCATTGCTTACTTCCGCTTGGTAGTGAACCCGAATGATGAAGAAGCATTCAAGCGAATCATTAATTATCCTGCCCGTGGCATCGGTGATACGACGGTTGGAAAAATCATCTCCGCTGCCACTGAAAATGGTGTCAGCCTTTGGGCGGCGCTTTGCGAACCATTGAGCTACGGGCTGAACATTAATAAAGGTACGCACACCAAACTGCAAGGTTTCCGTGAACTGATAGAAGGCTTTATGACCGATCAGGTGGACAAGAGTGCGTATGAGATAGGAACGGATATTATCCGCCGGTCCGGCATCATCAATGATGTCTGTCAGGATACTTCGCCGGAGAATCTGAGTCGTAAGGAAAACATTGAGGAATTGGTGAATGGTATGAATGATTTCTGCGCGTTGCGGCAGGAAGAAGGCAACCCGAATATTTCTCTGACAGATTTCCTTTCGGAGATTGCCTTGCTTACTGATCAGGACTCGGACAAAGCGGATGATGGAGAAAAGATAACGTTGATGACCGTTCATTCGGCCAAGGGGCTGGAGTTTAAAAACGTATTCGTAGTGGGACTGGAAGAAAATCTTTTCCCCAGTGGTATGGTGGGCGATTCTCCGCGTGCTCTGGAAGAGGAGCGCCGTTTGTTCTACGTGGCCATTACCCGTGCCGAAGAACATTGTTATATTTCTTTTGCCAAGACCCGTTTCCGTTATGGAAAGATGGAGTTTGGAAGTCCCAGCCGTTTCTTGCGCGATATCGATGTGAATTATTTGCGGTTGCCGCATGAGGCGGGAGTCAGCCGGTCGGTGGATGAAGGTGCAGGGCGTTTCCGCAGGGAGATCGAAGGTGGATTTACACGTGCGGCATCTCCTACACGAACGCCTTATGGTACTAAATTTTCTGATCGTGAACGTTCGAAGGCTCAGGTGATTGCACCCAGTGTGCCGAAGAATTTGAAGAAGGTCAGTGCAGTGAGTGGAAGCAGTACACGGTCGGCTTCAGCCGGTTCGGCATCTGTAACAGGAGTACAGGCGGGGCAGATGATAGAACATGAACGTTTCGGCTTGGGCGAAGTGATCAGGGTAGAAGGAACGGGTGATAATGCAAAAGCAACGATTCATTTTAAAAATGCAGGGGACAAGCAACTATTGTTGCGTTTTGCACGTTTTAAGGTGATAGAGTAATCATAGTAAAATTAGAGATGATCATGAGGAAACAACTAACTGTAATTCTGCTTTCTGCTCTGATGTTGAGCGGATGTGCATCGGGACGTATGGGAAATCCCGGAGCAATTGTAGGTGGTGCTGCAATTGGGGGAAGTCTGGGAAGTTCGATAGGCGGACTTATCGGAGATAATAATCGTGGCTGGAGGGGCGGATATCGCGGCTCTGCCATTGGAAATATTGTTGGCACCATTGCCGGTGCAGCGATAGGGAATGCGCTGACTGCTCCGAAACCGGACCCGATAGAGGAATATGCTTACGTTCCGGAAGTCAGACAGGGGCAGTCTCACTCTAAGTTTAAACCTCGGACACAGACTCAGCAGCAACTGACTCAGTTGAAACTGCGCAAGATTCGCTTTATTGACGATAACCGCAATCATGCGATAGACGGGGGAGAAAGCAGCAAGATCATCTTTGAAATCATGAATGAAGGACAGAATCCGGTTTATGACGTGGTTCCTATTGTAGAGACGGTCGGGAAAGTGAAACATATCGGCATTTCTCCTACTGTAATGATAGAAGAAATTCTTCCGGGTGAGGGTATCCGCTATACGGCTACGGTCTATGCCGGAAGTAAGCTGAAAGATGGTGAAGTGACTTTCCGCGTAGCGGTGTCCGATGAGAATGGGGTAATCTGTGATTCTCAGGAGTTTACACTGCCTACACAGCGGGCGGACTAGGATAAGAATAGCTCAAAATATTCGATTTGTTATAGTGACAGTATGTGCTCGGGATAGTGACACTATCCTTAGTACATAGTGTCACTATGTTAATGGGATAGTGACACTATCTTTTAATAGCCATCTCCATATAGGGATTATATGTATTTTTTTGTTGTCAATAGTTATTTCTTCGGTTTCGTCATCGGTCAGAACTATGCCTTCAGTGAGATTATATGCATTGAGTGCAGAAACTAATCCATTTATTTCACGCTGCCTTGTTTTTTCATCTTTCATCGAACGGGTGACTTGACAGGCGGATACAATATGTCCGTTTTCACGCATGATGAAATCACATTCTATTCTGTCATCATGATAATAAACATCTTTTCCCTGGCGTTTTATCTCAAGAAATACTAAATTTTCAAGTAATTGCCCGATATTATCAGTAGCATTGAAGCCCACTTTGCCGATAATCGCATTATCAATGAAATAAACTTTCTTTTGATTATTCATCTGCTTCTTTACAGACCAGTCAAATTTCATCACTTGAAACAATAGATAAGTATTTTCAAGATATTCCAGATAATTTTTAACCGTTTCCGTATGCTTGATACCTATCGTTTTTGCTAACGAAGTATAAGAAAAGCGTTTGGTTGCATTACTAGCCAGATAATAAACCATTTCCAGCAACTCCCTTTCACCATTTAATTTGTTTCGGGTGACAACATCCTTATAAATGATGTTTTCATAGAGTGTGGATAGGTAATTAGTGTTTGGGTCTTTGATATAACGGGGAAAACCGCCTGTTTTTACATATTCATCAAAGTATCTTTTCAGCATACTTTTTCCTGTGGTTGTATAAAAGTCTTTTTGTTGCGGATATACTTCTTTTATTTTTAGAAACTCAGGAAAAGAGAAAGGATATAACTCTATTTGGCAATAACGTCCGGTAAGATGTGTTCCCAATTCTCTGCTTAACATATTGGCATTAGAGCCTGTCACAAAGACTTTGCATCCACTGTCATGCAGTCTCCGTACAAACCTTTCCCAACCGGGAATATTCTGTATCTCATCAAAATAGAAAGTCTTCTGTTCTCCGAATAACTCAATAAAGGCTTCATACAATGTTTGAAAATCATCGACCTTGAAATTGATGAGCCGCTCGTCATCAAAATTCATGTAATAGTCTTGTTCTGTTTGCTGCGAACGTATTTGCTGCAAAAGTACAGATTTTCCACATCTTCGTATACCTGATATAACTAACACTTCGGGACTGTTTACTAAACTTATATCAATATCCCTTTCTATCATTTGTGATATATCTTTTTCGCGTTGATCGAATATGATATGCTTTAATAGTTCTTTCATAATAATGGGCGATTTTATTTGCAAAGATATAAAACTTCTCATTATGAACGAGCGAAATTAGGGATAATTGCTCATTCTAAATGCGTAAAATAACATAGAAATTCTCATTTGTAATGAATGGCAGACGCTAACCTTTGGACAATGTTAATGAGATAGTGACAACAAATCCGCACCGTATTTGTTTAGGATACGCGTAATAACATTATCTTTCCTCTAAAAAGGTTGCATAGATATGTCCCTAAAGGGTATATTTATTGCCATAAATAGTATTGATCCACATGGCAAAAAACTTGTCGGTAACCGAATATACTTTATTGATTTCTGTAATAATATCTTTTTCAAGCAGTTTTTTAGTTGCGGACTGTACAGAGCTTGCCGATGTCAGACTGTATCGTTTGATAAATTTCGCTGATGTGACGTTTTCTGCTTCACCTACTTTGGCAATGGCATAAAGCAATTCCTTTTGCTTTTCGGGAATATTGGATAAGATTTCCCGAAAGATTGTATCATTATATGCAATAAGGTTATCTATAGCTGTTTTGATAATTTCCAGTGTACATTCTTTCCCTTTCGGTGTATCTGCAAAAGCTTCATTGAATGTTTTTTGGATATAAAAGGTATGTCCTTTGAATAGCCGATATACTTTTTCTATATTTTCGATTTCAATATGCCGTTTTCTTTTTTGGAAATGGTCTGCGATAAATGGTATATAGATTTCCGGTGCAATGGCTTTCAGTTCCAAAATATCGGCACTGTGGTAGAATGGACGGGATGAAGATAGAAACATTTCCTGCATCATGTGCCGTTCACTTCCGGCAAAGATGAAGTTGCTGTTTTCTATTTTCTGTATGTGTGTGCGTAGTAATGCTTCTATATTTTTCTCGGGATATTTAGCAATTTGTTGAAACTCGTCAATGGCAACGATACAAGGTTTGTCTGCTGCTATCAGACATTGAAATATTTCTTCCAGTGTATATTCGGGTCGATCAATATCCCCCAGTTCCAGATTGAAAGTAGGTAGATTGGTCAGCGGGTCAAATCCGAATTTACCATTGATTGATTTAAGTGTGTGGATAAACAGGCTTGCCATTTTCTTACTGCGGGGCAATAGTGTTTCATAAATTTCTTTGCCAAGCAGATAAGTGAATTCTCTTAAGCTTGATGTATGGAGTATGTCAATGAAGAAAGTATAATATTCTTCTTTTATTTCAGGTTTCTCATAACAGAAACGGATTAGTCCCGTTTTACCCATTCTTCTGGGTGAGATAATGACAAGGTTATTGCCATTGGTTAATGATTTAACCAGCCTCTCTGATTCTTTCACGCGATCGCAGAAGTACTCGGGTTCTATTTTTCCAGTTACTATAAATGGGTTAATTTCTTTTGCCATACCTGTTTCAATTTTCCGTAAAGGTAGTTATTTAAATAGAATTATGCAAATCGAATAATGTTAATAAAGTGTCTAGTCTAGTTTTATATTTATCGGATATTGAATATTGTTAACAAACTTATTCTTTTAGCCTTTATATGGTCCGTTTCTTTAAAACCAAAGGCCCGTTGGTTTTAAAGAAACGGGTCGTTGGTTTTAAAGGAACGCCTTTTTGGTTTTAAAGGAAAAATGGCGATTTGTATATTATTGATAATCAGTAGCTTGATAAATCCTGTTTTCAGTCTTATTAAATAGTAAAATATTTATATAAGTATAGCTTAATAAATAAGAGTTTTGATGCTACAAACATTTATATTATGAATATTTGTCTGACTACAAAGTGGCTTTTCTTCTATTAAGTTATATCTTTTTTTAAAGAGAAAGTTTAGATTGTTGTGAAAAATGTTATCTTTGTAGTACAAAACAACATAAAGTAAAGCAAAATGAGACCTAAAATCATAATTCTGTTATCTGCTATAGCTTGTATTGGAGGAATTGTATTCTTCCTTGCATGCAAATATACTTATGAATTCAAAGTAACGGAGCTTAAGGAGAAAGCGAAAGAGACTTTTACTGAAGCACTGGATAAAGAGTTGAAAAATAGAAATATAAACGGAGGACTGTCATTTTACTTTAATTCTGAATCGGCTATCTCTACTGAAATGCCTGATTCAGTTTATTGGGAAGATGCGTCAGGAAGACATTTATATCGGATGGATTCCAAGAAAAACTCTATGAATATTACTCATAATAGTAATTTACGTGCTTTGCATACTTTTATTTTTTATGAAAAGCCACTTCAGCCTGACTCTTTAAATCTTATATGGGATGAACAATTAAATAAAGCAGATATTTATTTAGAATCAGCTTTACGTATTTCTTTGACGCATGAAGACGGTAGTGTAGAATCTCAAAAGACCTATCAGAGTGAATGGGGCAATTCTTCAAATTTAGTTTTTACTTTTTATATAGGTTATGCCTGTGAGATAGAAGTAATGGGTTATTTGCATTACACTCTATGGGGGATGATATATAAAGAGGTGCTGCTATATTTATTGCTATATATAATTGTTGGATATGGATTTTATACGTTTTTCATAATTCTCAGTCGCAGGATCAATTCATTACGTAGTAAAGAAATAGTCGAGATTATCAAGGAGACTCCCGTGGAAATCTTAAAAGAGGTTCCTGTGGAAATTATCAAAGAAGTTCAGGTTGAAAAACAAATAATTAAAGAAGTACAGAGAGTGGATATTATTCCCTTACATTCTTACATATTGGGTGAGAGTCTAATATTCTATGCAGATCAGAATATCATAGAGGTAAATGATGTTAAGTATAATATTCAGGGGCAGTCCAGTTTACTTTTAGAACTATTTTTTCAAGAAAAAGATAATGGCTATACATTAAAGGAAGATTTTATTATAGAAAAATTGTGGCCTGATAATTCAGGTAATGATGAGCGAATGCATAAAGCGATTGGACGTCTGCGCTCGTTTCTTAGAAAAATAGATCCTTCATTGAGTATAATAAATAAAAATGGTACTTATCGACTAATTATATCAGAGAAATCTCTTGTTAAGAGAAATAGCTAAAAATGTCGATGAAATGGAGCTATTTTGAATTTCAACTTGATTTCTTCGGATAAAAATGATGCGAGGTCAGGATTGGTCAGCGGTATTCTTTGCTAATTAAGTGCTTCATTACTACTTTTGCTCTCAGAATTAATCTTTAACGCAAAAGTAGTATGAAAAAAAATCTTCTTCTTTTATTATGTATAGTAGCTATTTTATCTACTAAATATTTGGCTTCTCATGAAAAGAGACAAAGTGCTTTATTGTTATATAACATAGAAGCTTTAGCTGCTAACAGTGAGCATGCAGATATTGGACATTGTTATGGAACAGGTACTTTAGATTGTCCTGTATCTCACGATAAAGTTAAATATATCGCTGGAGGATATAGTCTTGAAGGTCTTTATTAGCTTTCTTCTTCTCTTTATCTGCATCTCTTGTGGTACAAAAAATATGGAATATGCAGAGAATGTATTTCCTTATTCTGAATTTCCACAAGAGAAGGAGCTAAAAGGAGAGGTGATAAAGCTTGATACTGCCTTATTTCGCTGTCCATTTCGGATACGAGTAGAAGGAGATAAAGCTATTGTAATGGATTTGCATGGTATCGATTATTATGCTCATTTGTTCAAATATCCTGGCTTTCAATATTTATCTTCTTTTGGGAGGCGCGGTGATTCACCAACTGAAATGCTATCAATGGATAATGTTCGTTTTTACAATCATAAAGTATGGACATTAGATGCTAATAAAAGAGAATTAACACGGTTGGGTTTTTCTTCATCCGGTGATTCACTGCTCCGTGACGAAGCGGTGATATTGGATGAAGATATTTTAAGACCACTTGACTTTGCCATATATAATGATACTACCTTTATAATTCCTGATTATTCCGGTGAAAACCGATTATGTTGGCTTAATGATGATGGGGAACTTGTAAAAAAGATAGGCGCTATCCCATCAATTAATAATCAAGCGTTACGAAAAGCTCGTCCAGCATTGGCACAGGCATGGCGTAGTTTCATTGATTATAATTCTCATAACGGTGTATTAGCAATGGTGACTCAACTAGGTGAAGTACTTGAAGTCTATAATTTGAAGGATAGCACGGAGGTTATTCGTATTGGTGAAAACGGGGAACCTAAGTTTAAAATATTTGAAGGATATGGAATACCTTCAGGAATTATGGGCTTTAGCGATGTGCAAGTAACAGATAATGCCATTTATGCAGTGTTCCATGGGACTACATTTAAAGAGATTGTAAAACATAATGGTCATCTTCCAGATGGAGGAAAGTATATTTATGTATTCAGTTTGAAAGGAGAACCACTATATAAGTATGTGCTTGATCACTATGTATATGGTTTTTGGGTGGATGAAGCTACAAAAACAATTATAGCGACAGATATAAATAATGATCAGCCTATTGTGAGATTTCAATGTGGTTGAAAAAATAGATAGTTAACGTGATTAAAAGAGGAGCAGGAAGATGGGTTAGTCAATTTTGCCGGATTGGTTCCCATCATCTGCTACTTTATTCCTACTAAAAAGAAAGGAGGTGCGACAAAGATAGTGATAATAATGGTTATGGCAAATACGTTTTTACCAGATATAGAGAAAAGTATGAAATGAAAAGGTATAAATATTAAAAAATCTACTTAAATGAAAAAGAAATTAATGGGCATAGTTACTATTATTGCAATTGCTGCTGTTGCAGGATATAATGTATATGCTTCGCGGAGTAACGTGAAGTTGTCGGACTTAGCTTTAGCTAATGTAGAAGCATTGGCTGATTCTTCTGAAGGTTCTCAAAGTGATTGTAACACATACTGTATGGTGAGTTATTTTGATACATGTATCATTAGATATACAAATAACACTTTTACTACTTGTTATGATAGTAGAATAAGAAGATCTAACTAACCGATTGTAAGGCTATATAGGTGCCTACTATTTCTATATAGCCTTGCTTTAAAAAATGTAATCATGAATACCCATAATTCTTGTTTAATACTGCTTTTGACAGTATTATTAGTAACAGTATCTTGTGCAGAAAAAAGTGGAAGTAAATATCAAGATGCAACTTTAATTGAATATCAAGATTTTGTATCCAGTCAAAAATTGACAGGGATAAATTTTTTATCAGATAAAGAAGTATTAAAGCCGATGCGTATATATGTTTGTGACACTATTCTGATAACAATGAACCCTATGGAGAAGAAGCTGTTTCATCTTTTTAGTTTAAAATCTAAAAAAGAAATAGGAAAACGAATTTCGCTTGGACAAGGGCCTGACGAAATGATTCGTCCTTCTATTATAAAATTTAATGAGAATCAGATTCTAATATTTGATGTTGCCACTTTTACGTTATTTACGTATGATACCGAGGATTTTATTTCAAATGAAAATACGATTCCTTTAGAAAGGAAGACTATAGAGCTACAAGCATATGGTGAAATAGGTTTACTCTCTGATAATCTAATAGGATCGACATATAATCCTAAAAATCAATTTATAAAATTTGATAATAATGGAAAGAAGGTTGGTGAATTTGGCTATTATCCAGTGGTGGCAGACTTATCATATACAGACGATGAGAAATTGGAGGCTTTTAAATCTTCTTTTGTGACTAATATGAAAGATAGGATAGCCGTTTGTTATAAATGGACAGATTTGATTGATATCTATGATCAGAACGGTCAATTGAAGAAACGGATTCATGGACCTGAACATTCGTATGCACATTTTAAGGAATTTCGTAATGGTAATGCTATCGCAGCTACCTCTGATAAAGATAATATAGATGCATATTTCTTTCCATATAATGTAGGAGATGAGTTTTTTGTGTTATTCAATGGAAAGCCTTGGGATCCGGATGATAAAGAAGTAGAATTGCCAGATCGTATATTCGTTTTTGATTGGAATGGCATTCCTCAGAAAATATATACTTTAGATCAAGGAATAATTAATTTTGCTGTTGATAAAGTTCAGAAAAAGATATATGGAATTAGCAGTTCACCAGAATTTCATGTGGTGGAATTTTCATATAAATAATAGATAAACGATGAAAAATATATGTCTTATGTTATTGCCATTATTCTTGATGTCATGTTTAAATAAGGATAATAACATCGTTTCTCTTTTGAAAGAATGGGAACAGAAAGAAATTCTGTTCCCTAAAGAAATGTATTTTACAACAATGTTGAGGGATACTACATATTATAATCTTCAGAGTGAGTATAAAATTTTAGCATATGTTGATTCGATAGGATGTACTAGTTGTAAACTTCAATTGTCGGCGTGGAGTATGTTAATTAATGAAATTGATTCCTTATATGCAGGTCGGGTCAAGTTTATATTTGCATTCTCTCCTAATAGAATTAAAGATATTTATCATGCTATATTGACTGCTAATTTTACATATCCAGTATATGTGGATAAACAGGATAGCATTGCTAAACTTAATAGATTTCCATTAGAATCAAACCTCCACACATTTTTATTGGATAAAAATAATAGAGTTATTGCTGTTGGTAATCCAGTTTATAATCCTAAAATAAAAAAACTTTATTTCAATATTATTTCTGGTAAGAAACCTTTTTTACCGTGTAATGCAGAACAAAGAACAAATGCTAGTTTGGATAAACGATTTTTAGACATGGGCAGTTTTAATTGGAAACAGGAGCAAATATCTGACATTATATTAAGTAATTCAGGAGAAGAATTATTAGCGATAGAGGATGTTTCTGCTTCTTGTGGTTGTATTACTGTGGAATATCTAAAAGAACCGATTCGACCAGGTCAGAAATTAAATCTGAGAATAAAGTATAAAGCAGAGCATCCTGAGCATTTTGATAAAACGGTAATTATATATTGTAATGCAGAAGGTTCCCCATTTAGACTAAAGATAAGTGGAAATGCAAAATAAAGAGGGAATATGGCAAAGTACTTTAGGGATTTATCATATATATGTATAATATTATTTATTGTTTTGGGATGGCATATTATGGATAACATTGTATCTGAAAAAGAGGTAGATATTACTTCTTTAGAAGTTGCTTTGCGGTCTGCTGGTGATAATAGAGGGGAGCTGGAAAAAGTCCTTTGTTACTATAAAAGAAAAAATACAGATAGCCTGAAATATAAAGCAGCCTGTTATTTAATTGAAAATATGCCCTTTCATAGATATTCAGTTGGAGAACAATTAGAAAACTATAAGTCATACTATGCATGGCTGAAAAAAAGCAAGGGAAAAGAACCGCAACAAGTTGCAGATTCAGTTAAGAAAGTATATGGTCCAATGAAAGAACCCAATAAGATACGCGATATTATGGAAATTGATTCTGCTTATTTGTGTCATAATATTGATTGGGCATTTAAAGTTTGGCAGGAACAGCCTTGGGGAAAGAGTATATCATTCGATGTGTTTTGTGAGTATTTGTTGCCTTATCGTATTGGCGATGAACCCTTGGTATATTGGCGTGAAATGTACTATGCAAAATATAATTCATTGTTAGATACATTGAGAATGTCGGATTCTTTGGATATAGAAGATCCAGTAGTAGCTGCTAATTACTTAATAAATAAATTGCCTGATAAGTGGCATTATTATACTTCAACAACTCCTTATTCCTTTGGGCATATCGGACCTGAATATGTACAATACTTGTCAGGAACGTGTCGTGAAGTGACTGATTTTGCTGTATATCTATTTCGGGCATTGGGAATTCCTTGTGCTATTGATTTTGTTCCTGTACGTAGCTATGTTAATGCTGGGCATTTTTGGTTGGTAGCCTGGGATAAAACAGGTGAAGCGTATATGGCTAATTTTCCCGAGAATCTGGGAATGGTCCGCAAAAATTGGTGGTATCGTTGGGATGATAGTCCAAAGGTGTATAGATATACTTTTGATATAAACAAAGAATTATATGAGCAAATGGCGAAATATAATGAAAAGGTATATTCATTTTGGAGTCTGCCGAAATTTATGGATGTTACTTATGAATATGCTTATTCTTTTGAAAAGGAATTAGTCATTCCATTGGAAAAACTTTATAGGAATCAATGTAGTGGGAGAATAGCTTATTTATGTGTTACTAATAGAGATAACTGGATACCGGTTGATTGGACTGAATTTGACGCACAGCATCTGGCTTTTCGAAATGTACGAAGAGGTACGCTTATGAGGGTGGCTACTTACGAGAATGGTACTTTGAACTTTTTGACTGATCCTTTTTATGTGGATAAACAGAAAAAGGAGCAGCATTATTTCTCTATTGAAGGAAATACACAAGATGTGGTATTGTATGCTAAATGTAATATAGAGGGAGAAAATATGTTCCGTGACCGAATGATAGGGGGCGTTTTTGAAGGCAGTAACCAACTGGATTTTGCAGTAAGCGATACCTTGTTTATCATACAGTGTAAACCTGATCGTTTGAATACGACAGTAAGAAGTTCTTCAAATAAAGAATATCGTTATATCAGATATGTAGGTCCTCCCGGAGGATTATGTAATGTGGCTGAAGTCGCATTTTATGAAAAAAATGATACTCTTCCATTGTCTGGGAAAATTATAGGGACTCCCGGATGCTATCAACATGACGGGACGCATGAATATACAAATGTGTTTGATGGAAAAACGTGGACTTCTTTTGATTATTTTAAATTTTCCGGAGGATGGGCAGGACTTGATTTGGGTAGAAAGGTGCAGATAGACCGTATTGTATATACTCCGCGCAACAGGGATAATTATATTCGTCCTGGTGATATCTACGAGTTGTATTATTGTGATCGATATTGGAAATCCGCCGGAAGAATTAAAGCTACAGTTGATTCATTAGTATACAGAGGGATTCCCCAGAATGTACTTTTGTTCTTACGTAACCATACGCGCGGCGTAGATGAGAGAGTCTTTGTTTATGAAAAAGGAGAGCAACTATGGAAATAAGACTTAAAATTAAACTAGTTGTGTTGTGGAAGACAATCATCTTATTAGGAATAATTGTCTTGCTATCTGCTTGTTTCCATTCGAAGAAGGAGGCTGTATCTTCTATTGCTATTATTCCTGATGAGCATACGTTACTGGCGATTACGCCGGAATTCTCTATAAAAATGGCAGGAAATACATTGAATAAACATTATCTACGATTGAAGTCTGGAAAGATATTTCCAATGACAGGGATTTTGCAGGTAGATGGTAGGACCTATCGTTTTATGGGGGAAGATTCTTTACGTATATCCCCTATAGCTTCTCTTGCAAATGACAGCGTCAGTTGGTCAGGGAAATATTCTTATTTGTTTCCAGGAAAAGGGTGGGAGCAAAAGGAATATGATGATTCTTTTTGGAAAGAAGGAAATGCAGCTTTTGGACCTGTAAAAGGAAATTCTAAGATTCGTACCGCTTGGGGGGCGGAAAATATATATGTCCGCAGGCATATTAAGATTGATAATAAAGATGCTTTGGAAGGGCATAAAATTTACGTCTGTTATATTTGCGATGATCAGATAAAACTTTTTTGGAATGGAGATTTTTTATTTGAAAAAGGAATAACATATCAAACGAAATGTGGACGTTTAACAGATGAAGCTATTGCTCATATTGGTAATGGAACAAATGTTTTGGCAGCTTATGGATGTAATACAGGAGGCCCTGCGTTGTTAGATTTTGGTCTGTATATTGAAAATAAAACTTATAGTGAAGCAGATACGGCCCTATTGAAGCAAATAGATGTACAAGCTACTCAAACTCATTATGTATTTCAATGTGGGGATGTAGAACTTCAGATTGATTTTGTTTCACCTTCTTTGTCAGAGAAGTGGAATATGACAGGATGGCCTGTCGGTTTCCTTTCCTATCAAGTTCGTTCAGAAGATAAAAAGGAGCATACGGTGGAAATTTTGTTCGATGTGGATATGGAATGGATGTTTGGTAGGAGGAAGATTGATAGTTGGGTTGAACAAGAGTGGCGGTTTGTCAAGTCTGATAGTTTATATTTAGGTCTGACGGCGGATGGAACATCGTTTTCATGCGATGATAGTCATGTTGTTCTGTCTCAAAAGTTGTGTGCAGAAAATGGAAATAAAGGCATATTGTTAATAGGATACGGAGAAGGGCAGAGGATACAATATATTGGTGAGCGTTTACAACCTCTTTGGAATGACAATGGAAAAGGAGAGGTTAAAGAATTAATGAAGGCTGTTGGAAACAGGTATCAGAAACTTAAGGAAGAATGTAATAAATTGGATAATCTGTGGAATAATAAAGCATTTCAAGTGGGTGATAAGACATTTGCAGAACAGATTCTTCCTTCATATCGTAATTTTATTTCTTCCCATAGGTTTGTGTTATCTTCGGATAATAAGTCATTCTGCTTCGGAGATACTTTGGGTAATGTTAGAGATGCTTATAGGAGTTTTCCTGCTTTGTTATTTTTTAATCGTGTTGATTGGATGAAAAGTTTATTAAATCCAATATTTGAATATTGTGAAGATGAACATTGGAAAAGAAAATATCCGCCTTACGATATTGGATTATATCCGGTTGCAAGCAAACAAATAAAAGTGGATAATTGTGCTGAAGAGGCTGCTGCAAATATGTTGGTGATGACGGTTGCTATTGTGGAGGCAGAACAAGATTTCAGTTATGCTGAATTGCATTGGAGTCATTTGTGTTTGTGGGCAAATTATTTGGAAGAAAAGATGAAAGGTGAAGTTCTTCCTTCTATTGAGTTATTAGATGCAAATGACAAACGTGTGAAATGTGTGCTGGGATTGATGGCTTATCATAAATTGATTCAACTTAAGGATGCATATGAATAAAGTGAAGAAATTTCTAGCAATAATAGAGAATTTAATATTCATGATATTCTGCATGATAGTAATTTTGTTCTTGGTACAGTTATTCTGTTTCACATCGTTTAAAATTCCATCAGATTCTATGGGACCTGCACTTAAAGATGGAGATAGAATATTGGTTAATAAAATGATAAAAGGAGCCAGATTGTTTAATGTGTTTGCTGCTTTGGATAACAAAGATGTTACTATTTACCGGATGCCGGGATTGGGGCATTTTAAAAGAAATGATGTACTGGTTTTTAATTTTCCTTATCAGATGAGTCGGTGGGATAGTATCCGGATGAACGTAATGCAGTATTATGTGAAACGTTGTATAGCTTTGCCTGGGGATACATTGGAAATCAGAGGAGGATTTTATAAAGTGCGTGGATGTCGCGAACAGTTGGGAAATTATGAAGCTCAGCAATATCTTGCCGGACTACAGCAACCGGAAAAACAAGGAATCGTAGTAGGAACATTTCCTTATGATCAAAGCCTAGGATGGAATATTCGAGAGTTCGGGCCATTGCCTATCCCACAAAAGGATCAGATTGTAATAATGAACCATACTACTTATCTTTTATACAGACAACTGATCGCATGGGAGCAAAAGAAAAAAATAGAACTAAAACAAGGACAGGTGTTTATTGGTGATAGTCTTATTTATCAGTATTGCTTTAAAAAGAACTATTATTTTGTATCGGGGGATAATATGGCTAATTCGCAGGATTCCAGATATTGGGGCATGTTGCCAGAAGAATATATTGTAGGTAAAGCTACCTGGGTTTGGTATTCAAAAGAAAGGTATACAGAGAATGTGCGTTGGAAAAGGATAATGAAGAGAATTGGCTAAGATTTAGAAATAAATAATGGATGGAAATATAATAAATTATGGAAAATAGAATATGCTAATATTGTGTCACTCTGATGAAATGTCAGAGAGGCTTATAAAAATTTTCCTATTTTGTTGTTTTTTCAATCGTATTGATTGGATGAAAAGTTTATTGAATCCTGTTTTTTTATTGAAAAATATGTATTTATATTATAGTTATTATTTAAAAATTAGTGTTATGAAAAAAGTAAATGTATTGCTAGCTATTTGTGTTGCTGTTTTTAGTGTGTATTCATGGGCTTATTGTAGCAAAAGCTCGACTAATTCTCTTTTTAGTTTAATGGATATAGTTAATATTGAAGCTTTGGGAACTCCTGAGACCGGAACAGCTACATGCTCTATTAGTTATGACTGTATAAATTCGTCGGGCCAAAGAGACGGTGAAGTTAAGTGTACGGGAACTGAAAAATGTCATCGAGGGATTGATAAGAGTGGCACTGTCATAATAAAAGAGAAGCGATGGGTTGAATGTGACGGATTGAAAACATATTGCTAAATAAATAGAAAAATGAGGCTGATTATATTGTGTATTTGCACTCTTTTATTTGTGTTTAATATCATGAGTTGCAAAGAGGAAAAAAACTTAATGGAACTTGAATGTTCTTTATTTTCCTCTTTTAGAACTTATCCTGACTCAACTTTTTTTAAGAGTATTTCATGCTTATATTTTGAGGATGGTAAACTTTATATGTTTGATCCGTCAAGGGCTGATGTCGCTATTCTGGATATTGATAAAGATACTTTCTATACTGTTGGCAAATTTGGAGAAGGCCCTAAAGAAGTGGTATCGCCAACAGGATTTTATGTACAGAAGGATACTATTGGTATCTTAGATGCTGGTTCAATGGCTTTGAAATTTTATGATGGGAAGGGATTCATAGAATCAGTATCGGTTCCAACATGTAATGAATTTCGTTTCTTTATAGAAAATGACACTATTTATGCAACAACAATGACTGATAGTTCATGTTATGTTAAGACTGAAAGAAATTGGGACCGTATAAATAGTGGCGACATACAATTTTGTGGGGAGGTATTTTCTATAACTGAACATACAGATATGAATATATTACGTAATCAACGCCATCTAGTAAAAGGTGAAGATTGTTTGTATGCTATATGTCCAAGTTATCCTGTAATAGAAAAATATGATTTGCATGAAAATAGACTACTTGCTTCATGTGATCTCTCAGATATTAATATTATTAAAAATAATCTATCTTATATAAAGCAGAAAAATATATCTTCTAGAAGCTTTTTTACATATTTATGCGATGCTTATTGGAATAAAGATAAATTATATTTGTTGTGTGCTACTTGGGAAAAAGGATATGAAGTAAATACTATTCTTGTTCTAGACTCGGCTTTAACCCCATCTTATGTTTGCCGTTTGCCTGGTAAAATATATAATACGATTTGTGCTAATGAAAATTATATTTATGCAATGAATTATGAGCAGTGTGCTATGGAAATATATAAGATTAATATGCCTTTTTAGTTTTTTTCTTTGTTTGTTTCCTAATTGTAATAGCAATAAAAAAAATAAAATGGTAGAGCAAAATATTTCATCTTTGTTGAATCAGGATGTTGATAGGCTGAAAGGAAGGCAAATTCTTTCTTTGGATTCTGTAGTGGGGGAGACTGAAAAGTGTGTAATTGTATATATTTTTAATTATTATGACTGTGAGACATGCATAGATAAAGGCTTTGAAATAGTAAACCTCATTGATAATAGTAAAAAAAGAGAATATGTAAAAGTAATTGTAAGTATGTTTCATGAAGTTACGTCTACTCAAAAAAGGAATTCATATAGAGGGTTTATTTATAAAGACAAGAATGATTTAATAAGAAAAGAATTGAGGTATATACCGACTCCTGTTATGATAATTGTTGATAATAATTGTCGAATAAGAGATGCGTGTATATTCGAAATATCACAAGATAAAAAACAATTAGATGACTTTATTAAGAAATGTCTTTCTATTGATGATTAGTTTACATTCTTTTCGAAATGATGGAGGTGACTTTATGATTTATTAATATTGAATTATACTGATATAGACTCAAGAATGGCACGTTTCTTCAAAACAACGTCCCTTTGATTTTAAAGAAATGTGCCATTCTTGAGTAAACGTCAAAATATTGTATAGGAAGAGAGTTGATTTGTACAGTCGTTCTGCTTTAATAAAAAATTGAGAAATGGCATAGGGATACAAGTTACAGACCCGTCCCCTGTTCTAGTGGAAGGGACTTTAGGTATCATAAAAACCTGATAACGAGCTTCGAACCTGCCGTTTCGATATATGGCTTTGAGGACAAATTATACAAGAGAATGATTTACCTACTCTATATTGAATTATGCCGATGTAATGTGGTACATATTTGTGGATTACAATTATTAGCTAGAAGGAGATAATAGAGGGATTAGATTCAATTAATCTTATATTTTTTATATAGACAACTGATAGCATGGGAACAAAAGAAAAAATAGAACTAAAAGAAGGATAGGTGCTTATTGGTGATAGCCTTATTCATCAATACCGTTTTGAAAAGAACTATTATTTTGTATCTGGTGATAATTTGGCGAATTCACAAGATTCCCGTTATTGGGGAATGTTGTCGGAAGAATATATTGTAGGTAAAGCTACCCGTATTTGGAACTCAAAAGAAAAATATACCGATCAGATACGTTGGGAACGGATTTTAATGAAGATCAAATAAAGATGGGAGATGATAGAAGATGTTATTACAGAATAAATATATCGTTCATTTATTAATGCTGTTTGGAGTCATTGCGCTTTTAAGTGTTGTGACTGTTTCATCTTATACTATTGCGGTTGGAGATATGGCATATCAGAAGCTATATTTGGGGCGTGTGACTATTGTATTTGTAATATGTAGTCTTATTTCTTTATGTTTAGATAAAAAGGGAAATACTTTTTATTTATCAGTCGTTTGGTCTCTTATTATATTAGGTGGGGTTGAAGCTGTTTGGGGATTAAGGCAGATATACGGTTTAGCTGTTTCTAATCATTCATTATATGCGCTTACAGGTTCTTTCTACAATCCGGGGCCTTATTCCGGATACTTAGCAATGGTATTTCCTATTTGTTTGAATGAATGGTTGAATTTAAGAAAGGTGAAGAAACGTACTTGGGTAGAGCAAGGTAAATATTGTATGGCTTTGGGAGTCTTGCTATTAATTCTTTGTGTTTTACCGGCAGGTATGAGTCGTTCGGCATGGATGGCTGTTGCGATTTCTGGGATATGGGTATATGCTACATATCGTTCATGGGGAACTAGTTTAAGGAAGATAGGCCGAAAATATAAGAAAAGAGTATTTCCGGCTATTATTGCCGGGGGAATGGTATTGATAATAGTTGGTTATGCTCTTTTTCAATTAAAAGTAGATTCGGCTAATGGACGTCTGTTAATTTGGAAAGTGAGTGTTATGGCTATTGTGGAAAAACCTCTCCTTGGACATGGTACTGGAAACTTTGCATCGGCTTATGGAATGGCTCAGGAAAAATATTTCTCCCAAAAAGAGTTTACATCTACAGAAGAATTAGTAGCTGGAAGTCCTGAATACGCTTTTAATGAATATCTGCAAATAGCTGTAGAATATGGAGTCTTATTTCTATTGGTTGTGTTATTGATTATTGTTTTTTGCCTTTGGATAGGAATAACAGAGAAAAGACTAAGTGCATGTGCTGGTTTGATTTCTGTTTTAGTATTTGCATTTTCATCTTATCCAATGCAAATACCCGGATTTGCTATAGCATTCTATTTTTTATTGGCTGCTTGTGTAGTGGGTTCTTCACGGTTACAAATATTGTTCTTTATTATAATGATTGCTTTATTGGGAAGTTACTATTGGAAATATAATCAGTATAATGCTTGTGAAGAATGGTTTAGGTATAAAATGCACTATAATATAGGCGCATTTCGTTTAGCCAAAGAAGGGTATGAGAAAATTTATCCGGAATTGAATGATAGGGGAGCATTTTTGTTTGAATATGGACATTCTTTACATAAGTTGAAAGAATATAATAGTTCTACAACAATACTGAAAGAGGCAATGGCGCATAGTTGTGACCCTATGATTCTGAACATAATAGGAAAGAATTATCAGGCTACAGGAGAATATGAGAAAGCCGAAGAATATTTCATACGATCTACTCATCGGCTTCCGGGACGAATTTATCCATATTACTTGTTGGCAAAGCTTTATGCGGAACCGGAATATCGGCACCCGGAGAAATTAAAACAGGCGGTTCAGATTGTATTGACAAAGGAACCAAAAGTACAATCGACAGCGATAAGGGAGATGAGAGAAGAAGTAAAACTACTAAAATAAATGGGTGAAGAAAAAAAATGACTGTACAAACTTGATTAATAGATATTTTTGTCTAAATTTGGCAAACATGATACAGATTTACATACAATATATAAGAATTTATATGTGAGATAATTAGAATAAACAAACCAATAAATACGATGAAAAATAATTCTACATGGATTTTATTGTGCCTTGCATGTATGATGACGCTCTCTTGTTCCGACAAGAAGAATACTGCAGATGAATCGGAGAAAGGCGTCTCCACAGTCCTTCCGGATACGAAGAATGAAGTAGCTGTTCAGATATTGAAGAAGCGTGACTTTAATCACGAACTGGTGAGTAACGGCAAAATCAGTGCCCGTGGCAAAGCCGATCTGCGTTTTGAAACCGGTGAAGTCATCGCTCATATCTATGTGAAGAATGGCGACCGTGTACAGAAAGGGCAGAAACTGGCTGATCTGGATAAATTCCGCCTGGAACAGAAATTATCCCAGTCGGAAGATGCTTTGCTGAAAGCCGAACTGGAATTGAAAGACGTACTGATCGGGCAGGGATATTCTCCTGACGACTTTAGTAAAGTCCCTGCCGAAACAATGAAAATCGCCAAAGTAAAAAGCGGGTATGAACAGTCGAAATCCCAGTATGAACTGGCGAAAAGAGAGATGGAGCATGCTACGTTGATTGCTCCTTTTGACGGTGTGGTAGCCAATTTATTTTCGAAGCCTTATAATCCGGCAAATACTTCTGAAGCATTCTGTACTATTATCGATTCCAAAGGAATGGAAGCTGATTTCACGGTACTGGAAAATGAACTTGCTTTTATCAGGATGGGAGATAAAGTGGTAATTACTCCTTATGCCGGAGGAGATGCGTTTGAAGGCAGTGTATCAGAGATAAATCCATTGGTAGATGCCAACGGCATGGTGAAAGTGAAAGCATTGGTAAATGCGGGAGGAAAACTGTTCAGCGGAATGAATGTAAGGGTAAGTGTCCGCCGTTCGCTGGGAGAGCGGCTGGTTATTCCGAAGAGCGCCGTTGTATTGCGTTCCGGCAAACAAGTGGTATTTACCCTGAAAGACGGCAAGGCAATGTGGAATTATGTGAATACGGGACTGGAGAATGCGACAGAATGTGTCGTCTCCGACAAGTCGCAGAAAGGCATTGAGGATGGTCTGCTGGAAGGAGATACGGTGATTGTCACCGGAAATCTGAATCTGGCGCATGAGGCGGAAGTCTATGTTAAATGAAGAATTAAGAATTAAATAATGAATCTATGATAAAATTCTTAATTCAGCGCCCTATTGCCGTATTGATGGCCTTTACCGCCTGTTTCATCATCGGACTGGTGACGTACTCTACGCTACCTATATCGCTGCTTCCCAATATCGCTATTCCTGAGATTACGGTACAGGTGGCGTCTGCCAATACCTCTGCCCGGGAATTGGAAAACACGATTGTCAAACCTTTGCGGGGGCAGTTGATTCAGGTCTCTACCCTGAAGGATATCCATAGTGAATCGAGAGACGGGGCGGGCATTATCCGCTTGTCATTTGAATATGGAACGAATACGGACCTTGCCTTTATCGAGGTAAATGAGAAGATAGATGCCGCCATGAACTATCTTCCGAAAGAAGCGGAACGCCCGAAGGTAATCAAAGCGAGTGCAACGGATATTCCCGTATTCTATCTGAATCTGACACTGAAGAATGACAGTGCTTACGGAGCTACGGAACAACAATCCTTCCTTGAATTGTGTGAGTTTGCCGAGTCTGTCATCAAGCGCAGGATAGAGCAGCTTGAAGAAGTTGCCATGGTGGACGTGACCGGAATTTTGGAACGACAGGTACAAATTGTACCCGACAAGGACAAGCTCGCCATGATGGGACTCTCCATTGGAGATATCGAATCGGCTTTATCTTCTAATAATGTGGAACCGGGCAGCATGACAGTGCGAGACGGGTATTATGAATATAATATTAAATTCTCGACATTGCTGCGTACGGCGGAGGATGTGGAAAATATCTATCTGCGTAAGGGCGACCGCATCGTACAGTTAAAAGACTTCTGCAAAGTAAGCGTCGTACCTGTAAAGGAAAAAGGAGTATCCCTGTCCAATGGCAAACGGGCGGTGAGCCTTGCCGTCATCAAACAGGCGGATGAGAACATGGATAAGATGAAGCAGGCGCTGGTAGGCACGATGACCTATTTTCAGTTAGTATACCCGGAGATCGATTTCAGCATCAACCGTAATCAGACGGAACTGCTGGACTACACCATCTCTAATCTGCAACAGAATCTCTCCCTGGGCTTTCTCTTTATTTGTCTGGTAGCGGTTCTGTTTCTGGGAGATGTAAAGTCTCCTTTGGTTATCGGACTCAGTATGGTGGTGTCCATCGTGATCAGCTTTGTCTTTTTCTACCTTTGCAATATGTCTCTCAATATCATTTCTCTTGCCGGATTGATCCTGGCATTGGGAATGATGATTGACAGTTCGATTATTGTGACTGAGAATATATCGCAATACCGTGAACGGGGATACTCCTTGCGCCGTGCCTGTGTGACGGGAACCAGTGAAGTGGTCACCCCCATGCTGAGCTCTTCTCTGACGACTATTGCTGTCTTTGCCCCGCTGATTTTTATGAGCGGTATTGCAGGCGCTATTTTCTTTGATCAGGCTTTTTCTGTCACTGTAGGACTGATGGTGTCTTATCTCACCGGTATCATGCTGCTTCCCGTACTTTATCTGCTGGTTTACCGGACAGGTGTCCGCACCCGGAAATGGAAGTGGCTTTCTTTCAAATTTAATAACCCGATCAAGGATCACACGCTGGACCGCTTCTATGATGCGGGTGTTGACTGGGTATTTCGCCATAAAACGTTCAGTGTACTGTTCTGTGTGATTTCCATTCCGCTTTGCGTATTCTTCTTTTTCTTTATAGACAAAGAACGGATGCCCGATATCGAGGAAAATGAACTGATCGCCCGGATAGAATGGAATGAGAATATCCATGTGGATGAAAACAAACGACGGGTGGATGAACTTTTCAAGGAACTGAAAGATGAAGTACTGGAGCAAACAGCCTCTATCGGCAGACAGGATTTCATTCTCAATCGGGAACGGGAACTGTCTTCTTCCGAAGCGGAACTTTATTTCCGTACGGAGACTTCCAATGCTATTGCCTCTTTGGAACAGGCGGTATACCGGAAACTGAAGGAACGTTATCCGCTCTCTGTCATTTCTTTCTCTCCGCCGGAAACGGTATTTGAGAAACTCTTTGTGACGGGTGAACCGGATGTGGTGGCGGAATTTTACACCCGTAATAAAGCGGAAGCCCCCAAAGCGGAAGCAATCCGTAGCGTTGAACAGGAACTGGGACGAAAAACCGGAATCAATCCGACAGGTATCGCCTTCGAAAACCAGTTGAATCTGAGTATCAGCAAAGAGAAACTCTTGCTCTACCGTGTTTCCTACAACGAACTGTATCGGGTACTGAAAACGGCTTTCCGGGAAAACAGTGTGACGATGCTGCACTCTTATCAGCAGTATTTGCCGATCAACATTGCCGGGGATGAAAAGACTGTGAACGAGGTGTTGCAGGAAACACTGGTGCAGACGCAACCGGACAACCGTGGGAATGTCGATTTTATCCCGCTTCGGGAATTGATCAACGTAGCTCCCGCCGAAGACTTGAAAAGTATTACTTCCGGACGTAACGGCGAGTATGTCCCGTTCGACTTTTACGGCGTGCAGGATGCGAACCGGCTGATGCGTGAAGTGAAACAGGTGGCGGAGGAAACAGGGGACTGGGATACGGGCTTCTCCGGCAGTATCTTCTCCAACAAGGAGATGCTGGATGAACTGGTCGTGATTCTGTTGATCTCACTGCTGCTGATGTATTTCATTCTTGCCGCACAGTTCGAGAGTTTTCTGCAGCCGTTGCTGGTACTGGCGGAAATCCCGATTGATGTGGCATTTGCCTTACTCTTGCTTTGGATATGCGGGCATACGCTGAATCTGATGTCTGCCATCGGTCTGATTGTGACCTGTGGTATTGTAATCAATGACTCTATTCTGAAACTGGATGCGATCAATGAACTGCGCAAGGCAGGCGTTCCTTTGCTGGAAGCTATTCACGAAGCAGGCCGCAGGCGTCTGCGTCCGATTATCATGACTTCGCTGACGACCATCTTTGCCATGGTGCCGTTGCTGTTCTCCTCGGATATGGGATCGGAACTGCAAAAGCCGTTGTCTATCGCCATGATAGGCACGATGTCCATCGGTACGGCGGTCAGCCTCTTTATCATACCGCTGCTTTACTGGTTTATCTATCGGGGAAAAAGCGGGAATCACAAACCAAATGAAAAACATGTTGAATTATGAAGAAATCATCCGTTCTTTTTGTATTGATGGCAGCATCGGGGATATGTTTCTCTTCAGTATATGCCCAGAAACGTCTGGTGCTGGACTTGAACCAGACTATCGCTTTAGCTAACGACAGTTCGCTGGAGTCATTCCGCACACAAAATATGTATCTGTCCGGTTATTGGGAATACCGGACGTACCGGGCAAACCGTTTGCCGAGTCTGACAATGGACCTTACCCCGGCACAATATAACCGGGATATCACGAAACGTTATGATTCGGGACAGGACCTGGATGTCTACCGTACGCAACAGTCATATTATGCCTATGGAGGATTAAGTGTCCGTCAAAATCTGGACCTGACCGGAGGTACGTTCTATCTGGAGTCGAACCTTGCCTATATGCGTAATTTCGGGGATAATAGTGCGACGCAGTTTACCAGCGTCCCGATACGGCTCGGTTATTCGCAGAGCCTGGTCGGGTATAATCCTTTCAAATGGGACCGGAAGATCGAACCGCTGAAATACGAGCGTGTGAAAAAGGAATTTCTTTATAATGTGGAAAAGGTTTCGGAAACGGCGACGAATTATTTCTTTTCGCTGGCGATGGCGCAGGCGGAATACAAACTGGCAAAGGAAAACCTCGCATCTACGGATACTTTGTACCGCATCGGACAGCAACGGCACCGGATCGCCGCTATTTCACAGGCGGACCTGTTGACTTTAAAGCTGGATAAAGTGAATGCACAGAATACATTGCAGAATAGGGCAAGCGCCTTGAAACGGGCAATGTTCTCACTGGCATCTTTTCTGAATCTGGATAAGAATACCCAGATCGAACTGGAGCTTCCTTCACGCCCAAGTATGATGGAGATTCCGGTGGATGAGGCTTTGAGATGGGGAAGGAGCAATAATCCGCAGTTGCTGGAACTGAAGCAGAATGTACTGGAAGCGGAGCGGAATGTGGACAGAACAAAGAAGGAATCCCGTTTCAATGCCAGCGTGAATGCCAGTATCGGTTTCAACCAGGTGGCGGAAAACTTCGGAGATGTGTATCATAAACCGATGCAGCAGGACTTGGTAGCGGTCAGCGTATCGATTCCGCTGCTGGACTGGGGCGTTCGTAAGGGCAAATACAACATGGCACGGAATAATCTGAATGTAGTGAAGATTTCGGCACGTCAGGATGAGATCAGTATTGAGGAGGAAGTCATCATGACGGTGAGTGATTTTAATATCCAGCAGCAGTTGATTGCCAGTGCGGAAGAAGCGCTGGACCTGGCGATACTGGCTTATAATGAGACAAGGCAACGTTTTATTATCGGTAAAGCGGATATTAATAGTCTGACGCTTTCGCTCAACAGGCAGCAGGAGGCGCAGCGCAACTACATTTCTGCCTTGCAGAACTACTGGCTGAATTATTATAAAATACGTCGTCTGACTTTATTCGATTTTGCTACGAAGCTTTCTCTTTCGGATCGTTTCGACTTTAATGGAGGAAGACTGATTAGATAGTAATTTCTTTTGGGATATAGACAAATGAATCATGCAAGATATAGGTTCTGAAATTAAAAAGTCATCAAAGGCTTCCGCTTTTACGCTCATTGTCGCTTTTATCAGCGTGGCGTTGGTCGGGCTGGCACTTGTTCCGTTGCTGCCGGTGAAGCTGAATCCGTCACGGACCTTACCCGGATTTTCTGTGTGGTTCGGCATGGGAGGGACTTCGGCGCGTGTCGTGGAGATGACGGCTACCAGCAAACTGGAGGCGATGCTTGCCCGTGTCAAGGGAATACAAAGCATATCTTCGACTTCCGGCAATGGCTGGGGAAGTATAAATGTGAGTCTGGACAAGCATGCAGATGCGGCTGTCGCACGTTTTGAGGCTTCGACCATCATTCGTCAGACTTGGCCGGAATTGCCGGCGGGAGTTAGTTACCCGTACATTCAGATGGCAAGTCCGGAGCAGAAAAGTCAGGGACCTTTTATCGCATTCACGATTAATGCGCCTGCCACTCCCAGTCTGATTCAGAAGTATGCGGAGGAACATATAAAGACACGCCTTGCGCAGCTTCCGGGAATCTATAAGATAAACGTCAGCGGAGCCACACCGATGGAATGGCGTCTGGAGTATGATTATGAGCAGTTGCGTGCGTTGGGGGTGAGTACGGATGAAATTAGTCAGGCAGTCGGTCTGCATTATCAGAAAGAGTTTCTGGGGACTTATGATGTGGAACAGGCGGCTTCGGGCAAGGAATGGATTCGGTTGGTGCTGATGCCCGAACATGATAACCGGGAGTTTGACGCCGGGCAGATACAGGTGAAAGTGAAGGATGGGAGAATCATCCGCTTGGACGAACTGGTGAAGGTCGTCCGTATGGAAGAGCAGCCTCAGAGCTATTACCGGATCAATGGACTGAATTCGATTTATCTGTCTGTTGTCGCTGAAGAGGCGGCTAATCAGCTGGAACTGAGCAAAAAAGTACAGGCGTGTATGGATGATATCAGACTGTCGCTTCCGGCGGGATACGAGATTCATACCAGTTATGATACTACAGAGTTTATACATGACGAGCTGAACAAGATTTATTTGCGTACGGGAGTGACGGTGGCTATCCTGCTCTTGTTTGTACTGCTGATTACTTTCAGCCCCAAATATCTGTTTTTGATTGTCACCAGTCTGACCGTGAATATGGCAATAGCCGTTATCTTTTACTATGTCTTCGGACTGGAAATGCAGTTATATTCTTTGGCGGGTATCACGGTTTCACTGAACCTGGTGATTGATAATACAATTGTGATGAGTGATCATTATCTTCGATGTAAAAACCGGAAGGCGTTCATGTCTGTATTGGCGGCTACACTGACAACAATGGGAGCGTTGGTCATCATCTTCTTTCTGGACGAGAGGATTCGTCTGAATCTGCAGGATTTTGCCGCAGTGGTGATGATTAATCTGGGAGTTTCATTATTGGTTGCTCTGTTCTTTGTACCTTCTTTGATTGACAAAATCGGGTTGAAACGACGCAGGAAGTCTTCTCTGACCGGAGTGAAGAGAAAATGGAAAATGGGGAATACCCGTTTCTTAGGATGGCTGCGTTCGAAGATGCGAAGGGGGCCGGTCTATTTCTGTCATTTCTACAGGTGGCTGATACAGAGGCTTTGCCGCTGGAGAGTAGCGGTTTGTCTGTTGCTGTTACTGGCATTCGGATTACCGGTCTTTCTGTTGCCGGAAAAGATGGATGGGGATGGCAAATGGGCAGAGATTTATAATAAGACACTGGGGACTCCTACCTATAAGGAAAAGGTGAAACCGATAGTGGATAAAGCGTTGGGAGGAAGTCTGAGGCTGTTTGTGCAAAAGGTGTATGAAGGGAGCTACTTTACCCGGAATGAGGAGGTGGTGCTTTATGCCAACGCCAATTTACCGAACGGCAGTACGCTTGAACAGATGAATACACTGATCAAGCGGATGGAAACTTATCTGAGCGAGTTCAAGGAGATCAAGCAGTTTCAGACATCGGTAGAAAGCGCCCGCAGGGCATCTATCAGCATTCGTTTCACAAAGGAAAATCAGAAAAGCGGGTTCCCATATACGCTGAAAGCTAACATGATCAGTAAAGCTCTCCAGTTGGGGGGAGGAGATTGGAGTATTTATGGATTACAGGATCAGGGATTCAGTAATAGTGTACGCGAGAATGCAGGATCATTCCGGGTGAAAATGTACGGATATAATTATGATGAACTTTATAGCTGGGCTACAAAACTGAAAGAGGTCTTATTGTCTCATCGCCGTATCAGGGAAGTTACGGTCGGTTCCAATTTCTCGTGGTGGAAGGATGATTATCAGGAGTTTTATTTTGAGCTGGATAAACAACGGATGATCGGAGCGGGGATCGGAGCCGGAGAACTGTTTGCTGCTATTCGTCCCATATATGGGCGGAATCAGGAAATCGGTTCCGTTGTTACCGAAGATGAAACGGAAAAAATCAAACTCTCTTCCCGCCAGTCGGATCAGCGGGATATATGGGCCATGCAGTATTATCCTTTCCGTGTAGGCGATAAAGAGTATAAACTGGCGGAACTGGCTAAGGTAGAGAAGGGACAGATGCCGCAGGAAGTGGCGAAGGAGAATCAACAATACCGCTTATGCCTGCAATATGAGTATATCGGTGCGTCGGAACAGGGAAATAAGTTGCTGAAAAAAGACCTGGAAGAGTTTAATGAACTTCTCCCGATGGGATATAAGGCGGAAGCGGAAAGTAATAACTGGTCATGGGGTGGAGGTGCCAACAAACAGTATCGCTTGCTCCTGATTGTGATTGCTATCATTTTCTTTATTACAAGCATTCTGTTCAATTCGTTGAAACAGCCGTTAGCGATCATCTTTGTCATTCCGATCTCTTATATCGGTGTGTTTCTGACGTTCTACTGGTTCAAGTTGAACTTTGACCAAGGTGGTTTCGCTTCGTTCATTCTGCTCTGCGGTATCACAGTGAATGCCAGTATTTATATTTTAAATGAGTACAATGCGATTCGAAAACGCTTTCCCTGCCTTTCTTCTCTTCGTGCTTACGTGAAGGCATGGAATACGAAAGTGATCCCCATTTTTCTGACGGTTGTTTCTACCATCCTTGGCTTTATCCCCTTTATGGTGGGAGCAGAGAAAGAAGGTTTCTGGTTTCCTTTGGCTGCAGGTACTATCGGTGGATTGGTAATGTCCGTGATCGGCGTGTTTATTTTCTTGCCGGTACTGACTTTGAATAAAAAGAAGATGATGGTGAAGAAGCCTTGAAGAAATAAATTAGCTATTAGCATATTTCGATTAGCTAATAGCTAATTTGTTTTTGCTAATAGCTAATCGAAATAAGGTATAGGAGATAATTCACCAGTTATTTCCTGCATTGCTGCTGCCGATCAGCATTTCTACCCGTTGCTTATACAAGTTGGCTCCCTCAGCGATGTTCTTTCCCGCATCTGCGGTTCCCATTCCGTAAACAACAACAGGCGTTTGCCACGACATCCCCGAATGAATGGCACTAACCTGATAAGGACGTAAAAGCTCATCCACTGTGAAGCGGTTTCTGCCTCCGCTACGGTATGCTTCATATTCGGAACCTGTGGTGGTTACTACTGTCAATGGTTTCCCGGCTACTGCCGGAGTCTTGGAAAGGAAGGTGAATACTTCGTCCTGCCATTTTTTGAGCAATGACGGCGCAGCCATCCAATGAAAGGGAAATTGATAAATGAGGGCGGAAGCATCGGAAATGATTTTGCTCCATTCGTCAACATCAAAAGAAGCGCCTTGCTGGTCGTAAAGATTGAATACTGCTACGCCTTCAATATCACTCACAGCATCAATCAGTGCTTTGTTTGCTTGTGATTCCTTCATATTGGGATGCGCCAGGAGAATCACCACTTTTCTTAAATCTTTATTCATAATCAATCGGGTATTTAGGATGAAACAACTACATCTATAATATAAAGGTCTAAAAATAAGAAAAAGTTTTCGAAACTCAATATCTTAATTAAAAATAAAAGAATCTCTCTTTGCTTTTGAATTTGTATTTTTGCAGGCACGTCCGTAAGGCGTTATTTTAGATAATAAATTTATATATGATAGATTTCACCCAATTTCCTTCTCCTTGCTATATTATGGAGGAAGAACTCTTGCGAAAGAACCTGTGTCTGATAAAAAGCGTAGCCGACAGGGTAGGAGTAGAGATTATTCTCGCCTTCAAGTCATTCGCCATGTGGCGTTCATTTCCGATATTCCGCGAATACGTGGAGCATTCCACAGCAAGTTCTGTGTATGAAGCGCGTCTGGCATTGGAAGAATTTGGAAGTAAAGCCCATACTTATTCTCCTGCGTATACGGAACAGGATTTTCCGGAAATCATGCGTTGCAGCAGCCACATCACTTTTAATTCAATGGCACAGTTCCGTCGTTTCTATCCGATGACAGTGGCCGAAGGAAGCGGAATCTCCTGCGGTATCCGTGTGAATCCCGAATATTCGGAAGTAGAAACAGAACTTTATAATCCGTGCGCACCCGGTACCCGTTTCGGAATGACCGCCGACTTATTACCGGATACCTTGCCCAAAGGAATCGAAGGTTTCCATTGTCATTGTCACTGCGAATCTTCTTCTTTCGAGCTGGAACGTACTTTGCAGCATCTGGAAGAGAAATTCTCCCGCTGGTTCCCGCAAATTAAATGGCTGAATCTGGGAGGCGGGCATCTGATGACCCGAAAAGATTATGATACAGAACATCTGATTAAATTATTGCAAGACCTGAAAGCACGATATCCTCATTTGCAGATCATCCTTGAACCCGGTTCTGCTTTTACATGGCAGACAGGAGTCCTGACTTCGGAAGTGGTAGATATCGTTGAGAGTCGCGGTATCAAGACGGCTATTCTGAATGTGAGTTTCACCTGCCACATGCCCGATTGTCTGGAAATGCCTTATCAGCCTGCCGTTCGTGGTGCGGAGATGGGGAATGAAGGAGAATTTATTTATCGTTTGGGAGGTAATTCTTGTTTGAGTGGTGATTATATGGGATTATGGAGTTTCGATCATGAGTTGCAGATCGGAGAACGGATTGTGTTCGAAGATATGATTCACTATACTATGGTCAAGACAAATATGTTTAACGGAATCCATCATCCCGCCATCGCTTTGTGGACAAAAGAAGGGAAAGCGGAAATATACAAGCAATTTTCTTATGAAGACTATCGGGACCGAATGAGTTGATAATCAAAACAATTGTTTGTTTGCGGAAACAAAGTGTGCAGATTCTTGTGAAAAAAAGATGCAGAATGTTTGCAGAATTACGGAAAATCCCTACCTTTGCAACCGCAAACGAAAAAATGCGGAAATAGCTCAGTTGGTAGAGCATAACCTTGCCAAGGTTAGGGT
>OGHI01000149.1_pt1 | contig 66533 bp, 70 predicted proteins | sample 1571501 | NCBI WGS metagenome assembly OGHI01 (sample SAMEA2581962, study PRJEB24529) | metagenome | biome: Human gut stool | place: China | collected 2011
TCAGTTCACCATGTCGTTATTGTTATATGTTATATTGTGTTATGAAATTTTCTTTTCCTTAATTTTTCCCATATTAAGGCTCATGAAAACCAATGGGAGAATATAAAACAAAGGGAAAGAGTAAGGGAAAGTACCCTTGCCACAAACTTAGTATTTTCAAAGGTTTGGGAGGAATTTGATAATCAAATATAACAGTTATTAAATTTCCTAAAATATGTGAAATATCAACTGGGATTTTGTTATTTAGATTTATCCTTGAAAAAGCCAATTAAAATTAAAGCAATACCGAGAATTGCTGCTGGAATATAAATAACATTAGGTATATGATAAACAAATCTATCAATTCCAGACATAGCAATATAAATAATAATTCCCACACTGATTAAAATACTTTTATCTTTCATAGCTGTTCTCCTTTACAACTTCTAATTTGTCGTATGCTGAAGGATCCACATCCAAATGACCTAAGATGTCTTCTTTTGGGATGAAGTATCTAGTATAAAAAAATCCCAATTCATAGGATCACTCCTTCAAACATAAAGCATAAATTGATTATTATGTTTCCATAATACTGCGTGTAAGTTTCGCAAATTTATGAACTTAATGCTGTTACCAACGATAAATATCTTTCTGTTTTTTTCTTAATATCATCTTCACTAACACCATAAAAGATATACAAATCTTTTGAAATTTTTTGAAATTGTTTCATTACTTTCTTATTTCCAGAATACGATATCGCGAATATATTCCAAATATAATCTATATCCATTTCAAGAGAATCATCACCTATTCTTATTTCATATAGATGGAATTTCATAGGAATTACATTATCTGGCATTTCGGCAATCATTTCTCTTCGTGCCTCTATTTTACAAAGATATTCTCTAATAGATTTTTCGTTGTAAATATTCGGCTTTGGAATATCCTTCATTTCCCCTAAAATTTCTGGTTTATGCTGTAAAATCAAACTCTCCTTTAGATTGTTTTGTTGTTCAATATATTTTCTCTCAGATGAATTAGTTTCAATTAGATTGTAGCTATTCTTTGCATATTGTACTAACTCATCAAGAGTATGTTCGCCTGCAACTACTTTCTTCTCTGCTATCTTACGTTTAAATCTGTAGAGGATACTTCGTATCCTTACTTTTAGAGGCCTTTTCTGTGCTCTACCAGCTATAAAAATACTTGTTGAACCATCTGCACCACCTATTATTGAAACTCCACTTTTACTTTTTCCTTTCATAAATGTTCATCCTCGCAACTTCAAATTTGTAAAACTCAATAGTTATTAAATAATCGCTACCCTCACGGTAGCACCATTGAGCAGGAAAGCCATAAAGTGAGACTTCCTGCTTTTCTTATGTCCAAAATCTCAAAACAAAGTTCTCATTGTTTAAAACTCTTCTTCAAAATATAATCTATTTCTTCTCCACTACTTCGTAATGTCCATCGATCAGATCATAACTCATATCCAAAAAATCCAAAATTTTTGCCTCGCTTACCGTTCCATCCAGTAACATGGTGATCCAATACTTTTTATTCATATGATATCCCGGAAGAAAACCATAAGTCTGTGTCAGAAATCCAACCATATCCGGCTCACATTTCACATTGATGATATCTACCGTTCCTCCCCCTTCCAATCCCAGTTTAGATTTTTCAACTTGCAAAACAGCTGCATACCATTTCCCATTTTTATGTCGAAGAATTGCACTCTCCGGTGATGTTTTCCAAAGATACTCTGGAAGTGTTCCATACTGCTTTTTTACATATTCAAAAATTTCTTCCCGTTTCAATCATTTCACTTCCCAATTACTCTATTTTATCAATCTCCTGATTGTACTTTTCGTATTCATTAACAGGCAGGACATCAGCCCTGCCTTCCTTTACATTATAACATTGTTTCTCGGCTCCCACAATGCAATCCATTTGATTTTTACTTTTTAATAAGCTACCAGCCCATACCCCAGAATCGACTGGGAATTCACCGTATAGCTGTTCTGCTTTACCGCATCTCCGCTGTTTCCCTCAATCGTATGTACCGTAGTTCCATCGCAGCTTTCTACGATTCCCACATGATCGCTGGATCCATCATGATTCCAATCAAAAAAGATGATAGTCCCTGGTGTCGGAACATTCCCGCCACTCTGCCATTTTCCTTTCTCCTGAAACCAATCTACGCCTGCAGTACAAAGGGAGAACTTTGGTACTGCTCCTTTCTGAATCAACCCTGCCTGATCAGCACACCAGCTGACAAAGCAGGCACACCATTCCTCCCGGCTGTCAAATCCATACCATGACCAGAACTTCTCTCCGCCTTCATTTCCAAGCTGACTTTTCGCAATGGTGACAAGCTGTCCGTTTCCAAAGAGTCCGGTAAACCAACCGCCGCCGGAATAATACCGCATCACATGAGGCACATACTCCGGATCGCCATAACCCGACCAGCCATGGGCGGCTGCCTGTTCCTGGGAAAACTGTAATGCATTGGCTTCACTATAACCGCCAAACTTTTCCAATGCCCACGAGATATACCCATTCCCATAATTATACCCCTGTAGGCTGAGTTTCAGCTTGTCCATATCCTGTGGACTTTGGCATCCGGCTTCCCGGACACAATCCGCATAATACTGTATCCCCACCTTGATGGAATAGTCTGCATCCTGAATCGCACCGGGTGTATTGGGATACTGGGTGTTATAAGGACACTCACTGGCCTGCATGGGATCCGTTCCCCTGCCTCCGCTTTCCTGCATCATAATGGCTTGGATGGCAGAAACATATTCCGGGATGCCAAATTCACTGGCATACTTTTGAATGGCAGGTGTATGCGCCAGCACTTCCGCACTCAAAGCCTCACTGCTCTGGGAATTTCCCAAAAAGGCTGCACCGCCAATGATCCCCACAATCAAAATCAGAACAACAAGAACCACACCACCGCCTGCCATCAGAGCCGCAAATGCAGCTTTCACTGCATGAGCGGCGGCTTCTGCCATGGCTTTCAATCCTCTTCCGGTTGCCTTTGCAGTCTTTGCACTTTGCTTGGCAGTCTGAACCGAGTGCATGGCAGCCCGTTTCGCTTCCCTGGCTGCTTTCATGGATTTCAGTGTTTGCTTTTTCTGTAAGACTGCCTGGGTTTTCACTTTCTGGGAAGAAACCGGAGAGGCTTTCACCACACGGGGCGCTGTTTTTACCGTCCGATTTCCAGCTTCCTTGATCGTTTTCTCTGCTTCCGGCTTGGCCTTAATGCTTCTTTTGGCTTCTGTTCGCCCTTTCTTTGCCTTTGTCTGCCCTGCCTGGGCGGATGTGCCACCCGTTCCTGTTTCTCTGTCCAAAGGGGCTGTCGCAGCTTCTCTCTGCTTTTGTTTCTGCTCCTTTAACTTCTCATAAGTTTTCACTGCCAGCTTCTTACCGCCACGATAGGCTGCCGAAGCACTTTCCTTTCCCACTCGCTGTTCCACACGCTGGATGCGGTTTCCGGCATATTCTACCGGGGATTCCTCTCCCGTTTCTCTTCCGAGCTTATCTGCCATGATGCTGGTCTTTTCTTTTGTCTCCAGCATCGCAGAACGCACCAGTTCTTTCGGAAGCCGGGAGGCTGGATTGCGGATCTTTGGACTTTGATCCCGCACTTTTTCTTTGATATCTTTCAATCACACACCTCCCTTCTTCTGTACTTTCTAACGTTCCCTTCCCCGCTTTTTTGCTTTCTTCTGCTGACTCTCCAGCTGTTCCAGTTCCCTTACTGCTTCCTGCACCAGCGGATGATTGGCATAATAGGGAACATAGGATAATAACTCTTTTCCCGTCTCCCCAGTAGCCAATGAATATTCTCCCTCGTTATACAGAGGATCCTCTGCATGGTGCAGGGAAAATTCCAAAGACGGAAGCATCTGAGGAGAACGTTTGCAAAATCTCTGGTAATGCCGGAAGGCTTCTTTTAAAGACGTACATTCGACACACTCCCCCATCCCATGGAACTCCCCGCACTCCGCTGCAAGAAAGGTAATGGTTGTTTCTTCTTTCATGGATTTCACCTCCCTTTGAAAAACTTCTCTTTATCGAACCGCAGACTTCTGTTTTTCTTCTTTACCAAACTTCAAAGGGTGTTGTTCCTGTCTCAGTTTCTGCAGGGTATCCTTCACAGACGGTTGTTTTCCTTCTCTTGCTTCCAGCTTCCCTATCTGCTGTTGCAATCGCTCCGTTTTCTGTTCCAGCTGATGGATACTCCGCATAGACTGGAATAGCACTTTCTGCGTTTGAAAGATGATTCCCTGTTCGGAATTGCGTTCTGTGAGCTTTCGCACCTCTTTTCCACCCGCTTCCAGAAATGCATTCCGCAGATGCCCTTTGGCAACATGCAGTTCCTCCGCCATACTTCCCAGACGGTCAATCTTTTGATCCATCGACAGCATCACGCTGTGCAGAGAAGACTGAAGTATTTGTAATCCCTGCGTAAGGTGCATTCCCTTTACCGCAGAGGCAAGGGCATCTTTCCCCTTTTCTTTAAAATCAACAACTGCCTGTTCTGCACGTTTCACAAACTTTCGTTTCCATTCTCCCACCTGAAAACGAAGTGTTTGCACCTGATGTTCCGCCTTCTGGATTGTGTTCACCGCAAAGAGTTTGACCTTGCTTTCCTGCATCACACCCAATTGCTTCTTCACCTCTCCCAATTCCTTTAGGACAGTTCCCAGCTGCATTTCCATAGAATCAATATAGTCTGCCATACGGAGCACATCCCCTTTTTCCTGCTCCATGCCCTGCTGTTCCAACAGTTCCAGCAATGCCCGGATACTGCCCTGCTCCCGAAGCGTTTCTCTCGTTTCCTGGATTTCCACTGTTTGTCCTTCTTCCATTTACATTCCCTCCTTCCCAAAAGGATGCTGCCGAAGAAATTCCAACAGCACCCTAAAAATATCTTTTCGACTAACACTCTCCCGGTTTCGTTGTCATCAAACGGTACAGCTTCGTATTCTTCGGGAAGCTGTTCTCAAATGGCACCAGATTCCCGGAACACCGGATCAGTCCCTTTCCTGCGCCTACATTGGTGATGTAGGATAACTGGTTCTCGGAAATATTCAAAAGGGAAGCCAGTTCATCCCGGTCTGTGGTTGCCTGATTCAAAAGGATCAAAAACTCACTGTTTGCCAGCATCAGCCTTGCCGTATCGGATTTTAACAGTTCCTCTACGTTCTGCGTTAAACCTGTGACAAATCCCTGGTATTTACGGATTCTCTTGTAGAGGCGGTAGAAAAAGTCAGCGCTATATTGGTATCGGAACAATAGATAAAACTCATCGGCAAAAATCCAGGTAGTCTTTCCTTTCTTCCAGTTCTGGATCACACGGTTGAAAATACTGTCCAAAGTAACCAGCATCCCCAGGGGCATGAGCTGCTCTCCCAGTTCCCGGATATCATAGGCAATGATACGGTTCTTCGTATCCACATTGGTTTTCTGTGCAAAGGTATTGAGACTTCCATTGATAAACAGTTCCGAAGACAATGCAAGTCCTCTGGCCTCTTCTTCCGGCTGGAGCATGAGCTGTCGGTACAAGTCTTTCAAGGTCGGCGCTTCGCTTTGGTAACCGCTTCGGATATATTCCCGGTACACATCTGCCGTACAGCGGTCCAGGATGGATTTCTCCTTTGCCGACAGATTGCCAGCCCCCACTAACTGTTCAAACAAAGAAAGGATAAACTCCGACTTCTCTATCAGCGGATTCTTGTCATTGCCATAGGCGGAATCCATATCCAATGCGTTCAGATGGGTGTTGGATGTAGCGGAAATTGTAATCACTTCTCCATTCAGTGCTTCTACCAAAGAACCGAACTCGGACTCCGGGTCTAAGATGAGGATGTCATCTTCCGTAGACAAGGCAAGGTCCACGATTTCTTCTTTTGCCGAGAAACTTTTTCCCGAACCGCTGACACCAAGACGGAAAGAATTTCCGTTCAGAAGTTTTCTCCGGTCTGCCACCAGCATATTTTTGCTCACCGCATTCTGCCCATAATAAATCCCACCCGGCTGCATGATCTCCTGGGTATGGAACGGGATCAATACTGCAGTGGACTCTGTGGTCAAGGTTCGCAGGGCATTGATCTTTCGGATGCCATAAGGCAGTACCGTATTCAAGCCATCCACTTGCTGCCACTTCAAGGTTGCCATCTGGCACAAATGCTTTCTTGCCACGGATAAGATGCTCTCTGTATCCGAATCCAACTGTTTCTTGCTGTCTGCCATATGCACCATGGTAAGGATGCCGAACATCATCCGCTGATCCCTTGTGGTCAGGTCATCCAGCATCTCTTTGGTCTCTTTTCTCTGCAGTTCCATGTCATAGGGCACAATGGCAGAAAAGTTATTATTGGCATTCTGGCGTCTCTGCCAATTGGTCACGTTCGTTTCCACACCAAGCAGACGGTTTTGGATCTCACGCACTGCTTCGTCTGTTGGCACTGGGAGGATGTCGATGGACAGCATCAGATCCCGGCTCAAATCGCATAACTCCGAAATCATGTCATCCTTGACATAACTGGCATAATCCTGCATATACAGCACCCGTCCGTACCGCTCGTTGATCTTGAAACAGTCTTTGGAAAACTCCATGGACTGGGGACAGATCCAGTCCTTAAAGCTGCTCCCCCGTTTGGCAAACGCCTTCATATCAAAGGGAAAGCACTGGGGCTGGTCTGCCTGGAAGAAATCCCGGAAAATCTGCAGGCGCTGTTCCGCATCCAGTTCTTCCCCAATGGAGGACAGCTTGCTCAGATGGGTGATGATATCCGTTCCCACACGGGCAAAATAGGTTCTTGCCTCATCAATGTTCTTCTTATGGACACTGACCGTCAGATACCGTTCCTGATAGATGCTGTTGCTAGTGCCGCTGACCTTGGATAACAGCATTTCGTTGTATTCCTTCCGGTATTCATCCAGCCCGTCCTCTTTCACCGGCAACAGCAGGGAGGCTTCAAACTCTTCCTTATTGATTCTTCTGTTGTTCAGGGTGATTTTAGCAGATGCGCCGGAATCCAAAGCATTTAACAACTCACTGTAATCTAAGAACATTTCCGTTTTATCTTCTTTACTTGCAATGGCATAGTTGATATCCGAAAACCGAAAGGATTTGGAAAATTTCGTCCCGGACTGGAACACCCCATCCGGCCAGATCCGCTGGATGGGAATTGCCTGCTGGACAGACCTTGGGACTTTGAACTTCTCCCGGTCCATTTTTAATGCCTGCTGTAAGGTTTTAATCAAACGCACCACTCCTTCCTGCCTTCTTTTTCTGCTTCATCTGTTTTTTCCTTGCCCGCTGTTCCCGCTTTTTCAAAAGGACAGTACCATCTCCCCTGGCCTTTTCTCCAAGGCTCATAGTCTCTTCCATGCAGGCATGGTACAGATCCTCGCTTTGAAACAGCAATCGCTTGGGGTATAAAAACTCGGACTTGATATACGCCCAGGCAAACTGCTCTGCATTCATGCCATGATACTGGAAGAACCCGCAGGCTGCGAAAGGAGCAGCTCCTAAGATACACAGCCACCCAGTCATTTCCTGCCCCACATAGTCTCCCAGACCAAAATAAATCCCTACTGCCACAGCGATGGCAAGTAGGGAAAAGATACACTGGCGCAAATTCAGCCCCATAAACATGGACTCTTGATAGTTACGGATTTCTTTATTCATTTTTATTTCCATATATTTTTATCTCTCTCTTTCTCTTTTCTTTTTGCCTGTAAGTTTCCCTTGGTCTTTTTCCGATTCTTTTGGCACATCCAGCCCCCATTGTCTGCAAAATTCCTCCACCCCTTCCCTGTCATACTGGGCAAGCCTTGAAAGGTCAAATGCCACTGAGGTGTAGGTAGCAAAGCCTGACCGGGCCTGTCCCGGCAGTCTGTTTCCCAGACTGTTCTTTTCGATGAATGCCAGCTTGTCCTTCGTAAAATCACCGCTTATAAATGCCTCTTGGGGTTCCAGACCATACCCGCCCGGAAGATTTACTGTCAGATCATCAAACAATTCCAACTCCCCTTCTTCCTGGCGGTACATCAAAATCGCAAGCCCGTTTCCGTAAGCATAGCTGGATACCTTCAAAGTAATTTCTTCCTGCCCGTATTCCCAAGGGAATGGCAAAGTCTTTCTTCCGTTTCTATTTTCGTTGTTCTTCTCATTCATGGTTTTACTTCCTCCTATAATCCCATCATTTCTTTTACAATCCGGTCGGATGCTTTGACCGCCCCAACCAGTACCAATAAGTTAAACACCAGCTCTCCGATATAATTCCACACAATGGTCACCGCACTTAAGGACGTATCCCCAATGGCCGGCGGACTGGCAGAATACACGGAAAAGATGATACAAGCCAGTGCAATAATTGCCCCTTCCAAGCACACTCCGGCATAGGACTTGATAAAATTCTTTCCCACCGACTGAGAGGGTTCTCCCGCAAAGGTGGAAATGGGGATGGGCGCAATGGCAGTATACATATACAGCTTAAACATCCTTCCATATACCGTAAGGATCATAATGAAGGACAGCACCGTAATCACAAGACTTCCAAGCAAGGTCACAATCCACAAGGGAATGGATTCCAGCATTCCCACCGCTTCAATCTTTTCCACGATCTCTGCCGGAAGTTCTGTCACACCCCCGTTTGTCATGCCCGACTGTGCCATGATGGTGGACACAATCCCCTGCACAATGGAAAACAGCGCTGTCATCAGTTCCATGCCATACATAATGGCGCCTTGTGCCAGAGCAAACCGGATAAAGGCTTTGAGGGCATGCTCCGGCTTCTTCATATCCGTAAAGCTGCCACAGGTCTTGACAATCCCGGCAGCAAAAAACAAGACTAACAGCCCATAACCAATGGCGGTCAGCGCTCCGTTGATTCCATTGATGACACTCCAAATATCTCCCCCCTTAAAAGATTCCGGGCTTTGGGTAAGCAGTGTCCAGATTTCTGCCAGCTTCTCATTCCAGGTGTTCAGTGCAGAGTTTAGGTTCTGCACGATCCAGTTATCACTCAAACAGCTTCACCTCCTTTGCCGGGGCAGGAAGAATCTCTCCCCGCCCCTTTCCATTTCTTCCTGCTACCCAACGATCAGGTCCAGGATTTCTTTTGCGAAAGTGATGATGACGCCGCCTGCCAGCGTCAGAAACCCGTTGGCTCTCTGGCTGGGATCGTGGCTCTTTAGGCTCAAGCCTACCTGTACCACACCAAATCCCAATAAGATCAGACCGATGGCCCGGATCAGGGAAAAGATAAAGGTGGACAGGTTATTAATAACCGCCAGCGGATCTCCGGCAGCAAGCACCGGCATTGCCCCTACGGTCATAGACAGCACCAGCGCCACATAAAAGGCAAAGGGATATTTTGGCCCTTTTCCCATCCGTTTCGGTACAATGGCATGGCTTCCTGTTTGATTCTTTGGCATTTCATTTGTTTTCTTCAATGGCATTCCTCCAATCAAAAAGACTGCTCCCCTCCGAGGATCTCCTCAGCTGAGAGCAGTTCATAATCATCCAGTCTCCTGGTATCAATGGTTACATCTTCATGGGACAGCGGTGCTTTCGCATAATCATATGGAGGCGCACCGCCATCCTCGGTATATTTCACATTCACATGCTTATGCAAATCGTATTTCTCATCCAAAATGGGATGCTCCCCACGCACCAGCAGCACCGCTTTCCGGTTATCCAAAAGTCGCACTTCATCCGGGGTAAGAAGTTCTCTTCCAGACTGTTGGAAATTCACAGAATAACTTCCGCTTCTCCCCTTGGTCTGCCCGTAGGTATTGGTATCCAACGTTTCTTTTCCCAGTAGTTCTGAGACATATTTATGCCCCTCTTTTTCATTCCCGCCCAGGTATAAAAATTCATCGCAATTCCCGATGAGACTTTCCCAGCTGTCCTTAAACAAGGCTTTCATCTGGGCAATATTCTGAATGATGATACTGCAGGAAATTGCGCGCGACCGCATGGTTGCCAGAAGTTTGTCAAAATCATCCGGCAATGCCACGTTGGGCCACTCATCCATGATGCAGTGTACCGGGATCGGCAGTTTCCCATGGTATTTCCGGTCTGCCACATAATAAAGGGTCTGAAACAGGTTGCTGTAGATCATGCCCACCAGATAATTGAGGCTGGTATCTGCATCCGGGATACAGCAAAACAGCGCCACCTTTTTCTCCCCGATGCTGTAAAGATCCAGTTCATCGGTACAGGTTAAATTGGCGATCTGTTTTAAGTTGAACGCTGCCAGACGGACACCTACGGAAATCAGGATGGACTTAGCAGTTTTTCCAGCCGCCTGTTTGTAAATGGCATATTGCTTGACTGCAATACTTTCCGGATTGCGCATCTCCAGTCGTTCAAACAAAATATCCAAGGGTGACTGGTATTCCTCATCGTCCTCTTTTACCTGGGCAGAGCCTAGCATTTCCATAATCATGGAGAAGTTCTGTTCCTCCGGCGGCGCTCCATGTAACAGATACAGCATCAATGCCTGCAGCAGCGCGGTTTCGCTTTTCTCCCAAAACGGATCCGAACTCTGCGCCCCCTTCGGGGTGGTATTTCGGATCAGGTTATTGATGAGTTTTAGCACATCCTTGTCATCCCGCACATAAGCAAAGGGATTATAACAAAAGGACGTTTCCGGGTTAATCAGATCAAACACCCGCACTTCATACCCTTCCCGTTCCAGCAGCCCTCCGGTTTTCCGCAGAAGTTCTCCTTTGGGATCGGTGATCACCATGGAACAGTTGCACTGCATGATGTTGACTACAGCGTATGCCCGGCTTTTTCCCGCACCGGAACCGCCCACCACCAAAACATTTAAGTTTCGTTTGTGCTTATAGCAGTCCAGTCCCATGCGGAAGTTCTGGGTTAAAATGAGATTCTGGGTGTACCGCTTGTCCCGGTAACGCTTGCAGATGGAAGCTGCATCGCCCCACTTGGCAGAGCCATGCTCCACCCCTCTTCGATAATTTTTCTTCTGGGAGTAATAAATACCGATGCCTAACACATAGGCGATTGTGAATGTGAACACACACCGCAGCGTGTACGGTGTATAAGTAATAGAAAATGGCTGATCCAGTTTTTCGGTCAGCACTTGTAAGATTTGTAACAGATTGGTATCCGGCTCGATGGCACAGGCAGTGATCGCGCCTGCCCACCAGACAACAGGCAGGAACAACAGCCATACCCAAAGGTCAGAACGTTTGCATGCTACCTTTGCAGGCTTCGCCCCTTCTTCGCTTTTTCGTCTTTTGGCACTTCGTTTGCTGATCCGTCTACCCTATGAAAAGAATCCACACCGGGAACAATGGCAAGACTCCGCCCATTCTCCCAATGCATGTGAATCTGTCCGGCATCATCGATAAATGCTACCGTTCCCTGCAATCCCGGCGGCATCCCTGCCTCATCCATAAAGTCCAGGCAGAGCCTTGTTCCTTTCGGATACCGCTTTCGTAATTGTTCCACTTGTTTTTGATTATACATCCTCATAGACATCCCTCCCTTCTGCTACCAGAAGAAGCGCCTGCTGGTGTTTGGTTTCATGACCTTTAAGATCACGCTGTCAATGCCATCGCTGTATCTGCCCATGGCCAAATACTTGTCCCGCAGCCGATTGAGGGCATTGCGAAGTTCCCGCTGTTCCCCTGTGGTAATGGGAAGCCTTTTCTCGGAAAGTTCATAGGAACGGATTTTCTGCAGCATGGCTTCTGTCGCAGGGCGAACCTTTCCCATCTGACTCTGGGCTGCTAACTCATCTTTGAGTGCCACCGTAAACATGTTTTTCATGATGTTGTCTGTTTTCAAATAGTAATCTGCCATCTTCGGCACCTCCTTTGTTACACCCAACATACCACAAGACCCCCACAATAGCTATCCCAAAGACGGAACTTCTTTCAGAACTTACCGCTCCGGCTGTTTCTCTTTTTTCTCCTTCTTCGGTGTCTGCTTTGGCGGTTCCTCAAAGGAAAAATCATCTTTAGAAAAAGTCTGCTCCTGTTCCCCGAAGTTCCGTTCCATATGGTTGCGGATGGTATAGGCTGCCTGACGCACATCATTTAAAAAGCCACGCAGTTCCTGGGGATCTTTCTGCCCGTTTGCCTGCATCTCTGCTACTTTTCCAAACTGGAAACCGGACACCTCTGCCCCATACCGCTTACCGATTACATAGGCGGCACAGTATGCCTGGGCATTAACTTTCTTCCTGACATAATTCCCATCATGCTGGTCTAATGCTGCACACGCCAGTTCCCGGTTCACTGCATGGAACGTTGTATTCTCATCCATGCCATTGCGCACATAGACGGTACGCTGTTTCGGGATATACTGTGCCTGGATGCCCTCCGGCAGATTGTCTGCGATCTGCATCCGCACTGGTTGATCCTTTAGTACAGACTGTATCAGTTCTTCCATAGAACGCTGCGGACGTTCTTCCAGAGGCTTTCCACTCATCTGGCTGATGTCAAAGCCCTTACTGATGGTATAGCCTGTGCGCATCTCCCCGTCTTTTTCATATTCCGTACTGACCATATAGGTGTAGCCATGCACCCCGGATTTCGGAGAACGGTGTTCTTTTTTCCAGTAATCATAGGATTTTACCACCGTTGCCTCTGGATTCTGTCCGTAGATGAGCAGAAGGTTGGGTGTTTTCTGCGTATTGCACTGCGCCATAAAATCTAAAAATCCCTTTAAAGAATCCCCGTTTTGGAACACCGCCTGTGCCTGGGCATCTACCTCTGCCCACACCTCTTCCCTCTGCTGTTTTTTCATGGCTGCATATTCTTCTTTTGATAACTGCTGTTGTGGAGTTTTTTCTTCCCCTGCCCCACCAGGGATCATGTTCGTTAAATCCATAGCCTTACCTGCCTTTCACTTTCTTCTGTTTCTTTCTCTGCTGATTTCTCGGTTTTCTCCGGCTCTGCTGTTGCTTCTGCCGCTGTTTCTGTTCCGTTTCAATCTTTTTTAATTCCTGCCGGACAGATGGTTTCTCCCCTTTCCAGCTAGTTTCCTGCCCGGAAAAAGAACCGCTGCTGTGCGAGGAAGGTCCGGACAGATTCCCTGCCTTCTCCGCCTGGGTAAAATTTCCCTCCGAAGGAGAGACTTCCCCTACATCAAACAGATGCTCTTCTTCATCCAGTTCAAACTCAATGGTCCCTTCCGGCAGCACCACCTTTTCGGTCTTTACCGGAAGTTCTTCTTTTGCTTCGGTTTTCTCGGTAAACTCTGCATCGATCACACGCTCTCCTTCCCGGACTGACGCTTGTTCCACAACCGCTTCCCCGGCTTCGGATTTTACAAAGTCCAGATTCATCTTGTCCAGCACCCGGTTCACCTTTGCCGCATCATCGGCAAACACCATGATCTCGGAAAACTGGGGGTTCTTCTTATCCCGGATGACCACATACAAAAGTCCCCTGGATTTGGCTTCCCCTGCAAACTCCCGCAGCCTGTCATGGGGAATGGTGAAAAATTTCATTGCCCGCTGTTCCTTTAACATCCGAAGCAGGTTGGTCTTTCCCCTGGTCTTTTTCTGGTCCTTCATTACTGCAACGATCAGCACCGCCAGATTCTTTGCAATGCTCCCGCTGATCCGTAACGTGTGTTCCATGCCTTCCATGGAATACCGGACGATCTGATCTGCCGCATCACCGCCATAGTTCATACGCTCTCACCTCCTTACCGCTTCCGTTCTTCTTCCCTTCGTTGTTTCCCGGACGATTCCTGTACCTGCTCCTGTTCTTTTGCCCGTTTTAACCTCTCTTCCATCTCTTTCGACTGGATCTCGATCTGCTGACTCAAACGGATCTTTTTCCGAAGTTCTTTTAATTCCCCGTTGATCTCCTGAATCCGCATACCGCCCGGTTCTTTTCGATATAGCGTTCTTCTCTCCTTCATCAAGGAAAGCACCTGTTCCTCCAAAGGTTTCCGGTATGCTGCCAGCTCTTCCCTGGTGTTGATCCCTTCTTTTTGCAAAAACTCCATCTGCCGGATGCGCAGATCCAGTTTTCGGATATCGGAACGGACCGCATAAGAAATCCGTTTCGGCTTCTGCTGAAGCACTCCCATCCGATACAGATAAGAAAAATACAGCTTTTGAAGTCCGGTAAGTTTCCTCTTTGGAAACTGCACCTGTGTGTTTCCATACACCTGCTGGATCTTTGGACGCAGGATCTTCTCCCAGATCTCTGCCTCCCCATAGCCCTTTCCCAAGGAACGCAGACGGACATACCTCTCCATATCCGGCGTCTTTAATGCCGGATACTTCCGGTTCAGCTTCCAGGTATAGCCCCGCTTCTCCATTTCTTTTATAAACTGACTCCAGGAAAAGCTCACGCCAATGGCATCCCGGATATCCATGCGGATGGCAGTCCTCCAGGTAGGCTTCCCTTCTGCTTCTGCTTTCCACTGGGCATAATGCATGGCTTTTCCCTGATTCGTCTGGATCACCGAAAGACCATATTTTCTGCATAATTGGTCGGAAATCTGACGTACCTCGGTAAAATAACTTCTGGCATTGCTGTGGTATTTCTTCCCATCCGCCATGCTTACTGAATTCCATACCAGATGGTTGTGGTAATGACTGGTATTCAGATGGGTCGTGATCACCACCTCATACTGCCCTTTCAATAACTGCTCTGCCAGTTCCTGTCCGATAAGATGTGCCAGTTCGGGGGATACTTCCCCTTCTGCAAAGCTCTGCACCAGATGGTAGCCCTGTACCCCGCCTTTCTTATGGAAGCGCTCTTTGGTCTTTACCATGTCCGCATAGGCATTTTCACAGGTACACCCAATGGCATCCTCAAAAATGGTCTCTTCTGTTTTTTCCCGGTTTAGGGCATAATCGATGGCTTCTTCCAAAGAGCCGGCACTCTTAGTGGTCTTTGCCCGGTCCTTCACATAATCAATGGAACGGTCCAGGCGGTGGACGGGGAGGACGCTGGTATATGCCATCTACCATTCCTCTTTTACCAGACGCCAGGTCTCTTTGGAAATCCGCAGCATTTCCTGTACGCTGGCTTCCCCTGCCATTCCGGTGCCATTTGCGACATGGGCCAGCTGGTTGGCATTGTTGCAAAGCCCCGCAATCTTCCGAAGAAGTTCTGCATGATGCTCACAGGGCTTTGTCTGGAGCTGTGCGCCTAAGATCAGGGAACGTAAAAATTCCTCCCTGCTTAGTCCACTCTTTGCGACCTGCCCGTCCAAATGCCGAAGTTCTTTCGCATTCAGACGGACAGGCACTACATGGTTTCGTTTTCTCATCCGGCCACCTACCTTTCCTCCTGTTGATATTTTCTTTTCTCCCGCTTTTTCGGTTTCTCTTCCCGTTCCTGCTGATAGGATTTCAAGCGTTGGGAAAGCACAAGGGCTTCCTCTCCGCCAATGAAGCGCAGGCTATGTTCAATCCAGCCATAGTCACGCCTCCATAGGGAATCCGCAATCTCTGAACTCTGCCTCCAGAATTCATGATCCGTAAACCCGGTTCCCCCATTGCTTTCATAAGCATGATTAAAAAGGGTTTCCAACTCTAAAGCCAGTTCCAAGCGCTCTTCCATTTCTGCGATCTCATCCATGTCAGTGATCACTCCCTTCCAGCGGACACACCTGGATTCTTCTGCATTCCATCTGATGGAGAAATTCCTCAATATCCCAGACCTGGCCATTCACATCCACCTGCTTCTCATCCACAAAGTGACAAAGACCAATCTGCCTGGTTCCGTCCTCTGCCATCATGCAAAGACATTCCCCATCCAAAAGGGAGAATCTCTCTATCCCTTCCCGATCCCGGAAATGGATTGTTTTTGGTTCTCCCTTCTTCTGTCTGCAAACCCGTATCTGTTCCATCTGCTGATCCTCCTGCTTTCCGGCAACTACACAGCACATGATCCCAATGCCAAAGGCTACGCCTGCCACTATCCCAAGAGCCATTCCTGCAAAAAACATTTCACTTCTCTCCTTTCTCGACTGCCGGGGGATTGGGGTTCTCCCCAAAGTGCGTTTGGATATCCAAACGCTATGCTTGCAAAACCAGTTCCACCGATTTCCATCGACTCCCCCATGCAGAATCGATTATGATTCCTTTTCTTTAATCTTGATCAATCCATCTAATGTGGTGCAAATGATATGCAATCGGTCTGCTGTACTGATATCGGTATTCATTGTTCCAGTAACCTCTTTTCCACAGACCACCACCATCCGGCACCGCTTTAAGATTAAGTGGGACATCCGGTTGTATGCCTGCAAATCTTCGGCTTCCCCTTCATCCAAAAAAGGAAGAAATCCAAACCTCGGACAAATGGGCACATATCCCAACTCATAAATCTTCCGGCAATATCGCTGCACTTTCACTCTGCTCTCTTCTGCAGAACAACACACATAGGCCATCGCCTGTTCCATCGCCTCACTCCTTTCCTGCATCCACGTGGATGCACTTTTCTTCTTCAGAAATAAAGTTGGACATCCATGTGGATGCCCTTCCTATTTCTCGCTTTCTTCTTTTTCCTTTGCTTCCAATGCAAACTTTACACGGTCACTGCCCAATTTATAATAGGCATCTGTTACCTCGATACCCACTGCCTCATAACCTTCCTCTACGGCTGCAAGGATGGTTGTTCCTGCTCCGGCAAATGGATCTAAGATTCTGCCGCCCGGCTCACAAATCTGAATCACATCCTTCATAAGCTGCAGAGGCTTTTCTGTCACATGGATACGGTTCTGGGGATTTCCATAACGGAACACCCCCGGAAGGCAGGACACCGGGCGGTTGATTGGCATGGGTCCATTACTGCCCCACACAATATACTCAGCCTGCTGGCGAAAGCGCCCCTTCTGAGGTCTGGAGTTTCCCTTATCCCACACTGCAGTTCCTCTCCAAATCCAGCCTGCCCACTGAAGGGCATCGGTAATGGATGGATACTGTCTCCAGTCAATAAACAAGCAGATCGGTGCGCCTGTCTTGCAGGCTTTTCGCACATCATACAGCCATTCTGCCATCCAGTGAGTCCAGGAACGCTGGTCCTTATTATCCCCATCAAAATCCGGCAGGGCATTTTCCGCTTTCATACTGCTGTATTTCTGGTTGGTCGTGCGATTTCGCTCATTCTGTTTTGTTCCCCCGGACGCATAAGGCGGATCTGTGATGACTGCATCAAAGATTCCCGGCTGAAATGCTTTCACCAGTTTCAGCGTATCTCCATGTAAAATTGTCCAGTTTTTCCCTCCGGTATATTCCTCCGGGTATGTTCCTTCTTTCAACAAATTCCCTAACTGCAGGGTATTTTTCATAGGCATCATCCTTTCTTATCAGCGCTCCGGCTGTTTTTTACTTTTCTTTTTATTTTTCTGAATACATTCCAAAAGCTGCAAACGTTTTTTCTGCGTTTCTGCATCTGGCACACTCAGCTCGGTTTCTACATATTCACTAATGATATTCAAAGCCTGATAGTAGCTATCTGATTTCATCACTCGCTCATACATTTCATTTGCCTGTTCATCCATGCCGTCCTTAATCAGCATTCCACCTGCCGCTCCTAAAATAACGAACACATTTCCATCCATTCCTAAGAGATGCATCTTCGGGCGTTTCGGAACATCTGCCTGATTTTCTTGTTTCTCCGGCTTTTCTTTTGAGACTTCCGGTTTTGCCTGTTGAAATTCAAAATCCATTGGTCGCCAAAAGTGTACACACAGTTCACCACCCTCTACCGGAATTTCCTGCTGTTCAAAGCCTTCTCCCCATCCATCACTATACTGTCCGGTAAGATATTCACACAGTTCCGATAATTCTTCCGTTTCCAGATACTCCTTTAGTTCTAAGATTGTACAGCCATATAGCACCCCATCGGCTTCTTTCACGGATGGAACTGCGGATAACACTTTTTCTTTGATGGCAGCACTTCCGTCAAAGTAATCCATCAGATTATCTCTCCTATCATTCTCATATCCGACACGGCTGTATTCCGCAATCTTCTCTTTAATTTCAGAAACATACGGTATCAAATCTGCTCCATCAAAGAGTATCTGTTCTTCTTCTAATTCATGATATTCCTCTCCTTCCCAATCTTGTTCCATCTCATTTGGAAGAAATGTTCCTGTCAGTGGTGTCAATAATTCAATTTTTAAAGTATCTTCCATTTGTCTCACCTCCCTAGTTCCCTTCGCTGTTTCTGCTGTTTTTCCCATGCCTGTTTTGCCAGATCTCCATAATCGGCTCCTTCTATCTGAGGTAAGTTACAGACCACGGTATAATTTTTCCCATACTGCTCCTTTAACTGCTCGCATGCCCATCGCCCGGCAAAATCATTATCGGTGCAGATTTCAATCTCTGCCACCTCCGGATGCTTCTTTAGGAAATGCTCCAATGCATCCGGACGTTTCATCTTCTTCGGTGATTGTTCCATCCCTTCTTTTGGTGCTGCTATCCCGCCCAGGGACAGGCGGTACTTATTGGTCCTTCCATCTTCCAGCGTCATATGGGCAAGCGCGTCAATGCAGGCTTCATACACCGCTACTCGATGGCTTTTCCCTAAAGGCGGAACACAAAAGCTATACTGTTTGTTGCTTCCTTCCTGTTCCATTTTAAAACTCTTTCCCCGGCTGTCATAAATCCCACGCAAAAACGCATACTTTGCATGTTCCTGCTCATCCAATCCAACAAAAACCGCATTATGATAAGGAGCACTCTCATAAAGGATTCCAATCTGCAGACAGTAATCCAAAACATCATCTCGGATTCCTCGCTGATTCAAATACTTTCGCACCCGGTAAAAGTTTCCATTGGGCATCGGAAGGGTAAATGGTTTCCTTTCGGGTACTGGTTCTGCTTTGGGAACATACACCGTTGTCTGCTCACACAAGGCTTTCACTGCTTCCGTATATTCCATGCCATCTACCTGCATCAAAAACCGTAGTGCAGACATTCCACCAATATCCCTAGATTTCCAATGCCATTTGCTGGTAATCTCATTGATTTTAAAACTGTCATGATCCTGAAGCTGCCATTCATTTCTTGTCCGTGTTTTTTTCAGTCTCCCCGGCTGATGCATCTGCAGATACTCATAGGCTCTCACCTGCTTGGCTGCCTGATATTCTTCTTCTGTAACCCAAGCCATCAGATTACCGCATTGCGAAGAGCCTCGACCTTATCGGTACGCTCCCACGGAAACTCTTTTCTTCCGAAATGTCCGAAGGCGGCTGTCTGTCGGAAAATGGGACGAGTAAGACGCAGCGTATCTACAATCTGCTTCGGAGTCAGCCCAAACACTAGCGGGATTGCCAGTTCCAGACAGTCATCGGCACACACGTTTCCTGTACCAAATGTATCCACCTGCACCATGACCGGCTGTGCTACTCCGATTGCATAAGCCAAAGACACCTGACACTTGCTGGCAAGCCCGGCAGCCACAATGTTCTTGGCGATATATCTGGCCATATAAGCTGCCGAACGATCTACTTTTGAACAATCCTTCCCGGAAAATGCTCCACCTCCATGGGGAACCATGCTGCCATAACTATCTACCATTAGCTTCCTTCCGGTCAGTCCTGTATCCGCATCCATGCCTCCGCAGACAAAACGACCTGATGGATTTATAAAAATTTTTGTATCTTCATCTGGCGGAAGGAGACGAAGTGCCGGAAGAAGTACTTTTTTTCGGATCTCTGCTTCCAGTTTTTTCAGATTCTTATCTTCCGTATGCTGGCAGGACACTACCACACTATCCAGTCGGACAGGCTTTCCGTTTTCATATTCTACGGTCACCTGGGCTTTTCCATCGGGCAGAATTCCCTGAATATAAGAGCTTTGTCTGCAAGCAGATAATTCCCGGACAATCCGATTGGCCAGCACTACGGACATGGGCATGAGCTGTTTCGTCTCATCACAGGCATATCCGATCATCACTCCCTGATCCCCTGCCCCTTGGAACCAGTCCATCTGATTGTCAGACACTCCTTCCCTTCGTTCTTTTGAAGTATCGACTGCCCCCGCGATATCGGGACTCTGCTGATGGACAAAGGTATCCATCACAATCCCTTCACTGGAATACCCAACATCAGACAGTACCTTTCGCACTACTGCAAACACATCTGGTTCGTAGGCACTGGTAATCTCTCCTGCCACAATAATATTTCCTTTTGTAACAAGCACTTCGCAGGCTACTCTGGAATTTTCATCATTCTTCAGACACACATCCAAGATTGCATCTGCAATCTGGTCACACAATTTGTCCGGATGTCCTTCTGTTACTGCTTCTGCTGTATAAAATTTTCTCATATGAATTTCCTCTCTTTCATGCAAAAAAGGCAGGACACCTTCCTTTTTACGGGAATATATCCTGCATAATTTCTTCTTTATTTGATTGATTTACTGATCATGTAAATTTTAAATGGACTGTAGATACCTCCAGATAGTTGTAAAAACACACACTTTTGAACACTCTTCCAACACCACATGACTACATAAACCGCCACGATTTGGTGCATTCTCCTTAACTTCGAACATTTTTAGTGCTGTATCACTATTTCGCAGCTGCAACTTGTCTCACATTCCGCACTTTTCAGCTACTTTTGAACACTTCCTGATATCATCTACCTCAAGAGATGCTGGAGATACCCAGAGAGCAGAAGAAAGTGCCCATCTTTGAACACTTTTCCTGTTTAAGTCCCTACTTTTACTGCCACAAGGATGTTCCGGGCTTGTTTCCACTCATAAGAACAAGTCACCAGTGTCAGAGTTTTCTCACAACCTATGCCATCTACCCCTGTTTCAAACAGCGACAGCGCTTTTGCCTGCTGTACATAAGCCTGCGCACCCTGCGGACTGTGAAAAGATGCCTGCTGAAAGTCAAACATGGACACATCGGCTTTCAAGACTGCCGCTATCTGGTATTCTTCCATGCCTTCCTGTGTCTGAAAGAACACCATGGGATGTGCTTTCCAGTAATCATAGGAGGCGTACTGATCCAGATTCCCGAACATTGCACCGCTGTTCATGTTGTGACCGTAGATGGTCAGATTCCCGGATTCTCCCAGAATACAGTCTGCCTGGAGGAACAAACTTCCATTGATGTCGTAGTTTCCCCGGTAATCTCTCCGCAGATAATACTCTGGATCTTCCGCATTGCTCTGCAGTACCGGATAATCGATGCCACTTTCCGGGATCGTAAGCCAGCCCCGAACATCCGGATACTTGCTCTGGAGGGATCGAAGGTCAATGGCAGACACTTCCGGTTCTCTTCCAGCCTGTTCTGGTTTTTGTCCCGGAGAGCCCCCGCCCGGAGGAATATCCTCCGGGAAGCAGGTTTTTAACTCCTCCACCAGTTCCCGGTTCTGCCGGGGAACGGTCACATAATCATAATAAAGCAGCACTGCACTGAACATACAGACAGCACACAATACTGCCTGCAGAATCCACAGCTTATTCTTCTTTTTTCGCTTCATCCGCTTTTTCGGTTTTTCCATGTTTCTTCTTATAACTTATGGTTACCATGAGTCCGGCCGCTGATACTCCTAAAAGTACAAACAGCAGGATTGGTTTCCAGTGATTATCCCCTGTCTGCGGTACACCCGGTGTTTCCGGTGTTCTTGCATCCTTCATCTCCACTTTCTGAATCTCCATGGTATCTTCCAGTGTAAACTTCACATCCTCTGCAATCTCATAACCTTCCGGTGCGGTGATCTCACGCAAAGTCAGCTCTTCCCCTACCGGAAGTTTCTCTACCAGATGAGGTTTCCCGTCCGTTACCCACTCTTCCAGAATCTCACCATCTTTATTTAAGATCTGCAGCTTGGCTCCTTCCAGTTCCTCGCCTGTGGTAATATCTGTTTTGGAGATTTCCACTTTGGAATAGGCATCCTTCATCTCCACCTTGGTCACACTGCCATCTTCCTTTACTTCAAACTCGATATCTTCCGCAGATACATAGCCCTCTGCATACGGAGCCAGTTCTTCATGAAGGGTATAAGTTCCCTCTGGCAATCCATAGACTATGTGCGGTTCTTTTGTACTGATCCACTCTTCTACGATGTTTCCCTCTTTATCGATAATCTGAAGCTTCGCGCCTTCCAGTTCTTCCCCGGTTGTTGCATCGGTTTTCGTAAATTGGCTCTCAGTCGGCTGGTTTTCCACCTCTTTTGTCAGCTTGATTTCTGCAAGGTTCTGGTCTGTGTAAGAGGCATCAATCTCCCATATTTCTTCATTTGGAAGATATCCCGGTTTTCTTACTTCCTCTTTTACATAATATTTTCCATGATACAGGTCGCTGTCAAAGGTAAGCTGACCGTTTTCATCCGTTGCTTTCTTCTCCAAAAGCGTATCTTTTTCTACAAGAACCTCACCCTGCTGAGACAGAATATCTTCTTTTGCGTACAATCCGAAAATCACGCCTTCCAGTTTTTCTTCTGTGACTGCATCTTTTTTCTCTACAGAAATGGAAATTTTCTGTCTTTCATTTTTATAGGCAACGCCTTCATAAACGACAGCCTGCGTATCATCCTTTGCAGTCAGGGTAAATTCCTTCTGTTCCGGGTTCAATACGAAATGATCCCCTGCCACAGTTTCTTTCAGATAATAAGAACCCAATGGAAGGTTGTTCACCACTGCTTTTCCTTCTTTATCTGTGACCAGTGTTGCTACCAAATCATCTTTTTCATAACGGATAACCGGATTACCCTGCTCATCCTTTGCTCCGTCCGGGGAATAAATCGTATCCTTTGCGTACAATTCAAAAGTTGCCCCTTCCACTGCAGATTCTTCATATACAAAGTCATGGAACACTCCGGTATCGGTATCCTCTCCGGTCACTGCATCTTTGATCTTTCCTGCCAGTCTCTTGGCTTTTGCAAGCAGGGAATCTCCCTTCACCTCTACTGGCTGTTCCCCGGTTTTCGTTAATGTCAGGCTTCCCACCTGTTCATCGTTTGGCTGCTCGACTTCCACGATGACTGCTCCGGTATCCGGATCGATTTGATGAGCAGTATCCGAGGAAACGGTGATCACAATTCCTTCTTTGGAATTCTCTTTGTAAGTTCCTTTTCCAGTCACTTCCAATGGAGAAATCACAGTTTCCCCTTCATACAAGGACATTTCATACCCCTGTCTTACAAATCCTTCCGGTGCTTTCACTTCTTCAATCCGATAGGTAGAACATTTCAGTTCTTCCGGTGTTACCAGATAGCCTTCCTCATTAGTCTTGAAAACACTGATGGTCTCTTTCTTCGGATAGAATACGGTCTGCTCTACATATTCCTCTTTTTCCATATCAAAGATTTTATAGGAAGCGCCTGCTTTTAAAACCGGATTGCCTGTCTGTGCATCCTTTTTCACAATCTTTAATAAAAATTCAAATGGACGGTCATCGAACACACGCCACACCATCGGCTCTCTGCTGTCCTCATCTACCTTTACTAAAAACGGATCAATGGCTTTCAAATTCTCCGGTACGGTGCTTTCCTCTACTACATAAAGACCATACGGAAGTTCCGGGCTAAGGGCATATCCCTTTTTATCCGTAATGAGTTCCGGCACCGGCACAGCCTTGCCATCCACATAGGTCACTGCCACCTCTTCTTTACTGAAATCATACCCACGGAAATCTTCCGCTGTAAACTGATCCCCATTGGACGGCTGTAATTCCCCACTCTTTACTCTGGAAAGGCTGCTGACCAGGTACACTTTAAAACCAGCCCCTTCCACAAGGTCTGTTTCTGTCTGATTCCCATCTTCACTGATCTTGATGAGCTGGAACGCCTGTTTCTTCACCTGTTCCTGTACAGTTAGATCTCTGGTTACCTCTGCCACTTCCTGTCCTTCGTAGGTAAGGGTCACCTCATATTCTGTTGGATCCACCGTATAGCCTTCCGGCGGAGTGATCTCTTTCACATACATTTTTCCCAGATACAGTTCAGAAAAATCTAAGGTGCCATCTTCCTTGATTACCCCCTGCGCGATGAGGCTGTCTTTTTTGAACAAAACGCCCGTCTTTCCATCCGGGTGGACAATATCCTCTCTGGCATACAGACCATACACGGCTCCTGCAAGGGAACTGTCTCCCTGTGGAAGAAAGTCCTGTGTCTCCTTATCAATCTTTTTGATATGGACAGCGCCTTTTACCCTCTCATCGGTTGCAGTGATCGTAACCGTCTTTCCGGCTTCCACATCCACCTTATGAATCACATCACTCTGCGTATAGTTGTCTGGAGCCTTGATTTCCTTCACATACACTGTTTTGATTGCTGCCTCAAAGTAATCACTAACTGCCTTTCCATCTTCCCCAGTGGCTGGCATTTCCATTAAAAGATTCTCACACTTGCTGTCTGTATAAATGCCATAGACTGCACCATTTAATGAGTTCTTGGTATCTGCATCTTTTTTGAGAAGTTCAATCCTTGTCATCTCCAGCCAGTCTACGGTAAAACTTACCGGATTGGCTTTCTCCGATTCAAAGACTCCAATATCCTGATTGCTGTTTCCTGTGGATAACACCAGCGTTCTCCAAGTCTCTCCCACAGAGCCATGCAGTTCTCCGGAAGAATAGGTTCCGGTATGGAGCATGGATGCAGTCAGATAAAACGTATCCCCGCCATAAATCTTTAACGCACCATTCTCTGCGGAAGTTCCCTTTGTCTTGTTATAAATGGTGATGTCTTTTGGCACATTGACAGAAATATAATTTCGATGATCCCCGGACAATGTGATATCCGGTGTTTTCTGCACATTTCCATCACGGACTGCTTTTACGGATGTTTTAGAAAGAGAAATCTCCCCTTTCGGCGGTTCTTCCATAGCAAACAGATGGTCAATATAGGCAATCACGCCTGCTTTTACCAGATCCTCATACTTGCATCCCGTAAATCCAGCCTCACCTGCATAGGCATAGCTGGCTGCAATGTGGGTATATACATATTTCTCTTCTGCACTTTTCCCGGACAGGTAACTGCCTGTAATATCCCCAGCGCCGCCATAGCCATAATACAGCACCTTCTGTAAGTTCTTATTGCTGTCCAGCACCTGTGCCACATAGTCTCCACTCGGTGGTGAGGAACGATGGGATTCCAGACAATAGGCAATCTTTCCATTCACCGTAAACCAGCATGTCAGATAATTTCCAATATAACTTGGATAGTAGATGGTTTCTCCTTTTTCCAGATGTACCGTTTCTCTTGCAGTAAAGGTATTCTCTGCACCGGAAAACATCATCACTTCCCCATCCTCAATCTTTTCTTCCAGTTCCCTTGCTGCCTGTGCATCTGCATCTTCCCCGGATACCGTTACTTCCACATCCGGGATCTCCTGCACAGGCGTCTCCGAATCTTCTTCGGATTTCGTATCCTCTTTCTGTTTCTGCCCACCGTTTTCTTCTGCATGGGCCTGTCCTTCCGTATCCGTCAGGATAATCTTACGAGTAACTGAATAGCTGTCACGTGCATCCTTCGGCACAACCCAGTAAGTTGCAATATAAGTCCCTGCCTGGTCTGGATGATACGCACTGCCATCCTCTGCTTCGATATGTTCCAAAGTCACATCCTCTTTTTCTGGAGCATACTGAATCCCTTCCATGCAGGTCTCTGCCATAAATTCCTTGTCGGAAACATCTTTGGTGATATCCTCTGCAGTCACTGTCTGCTCAGAAATTTCCGACACCGGATGCTCCGATTCTGTCTTACTTTCTTTTTCTGTCACAGCATTCTGTGAAATTTCACTTTCTGCCGCATGGACATCCGCCAAATTTGCAAGCGGACTAATGCCCATGAGCAATGCGAGCCCAAAGGCTACAAATCTTGTTTTGATATTCCTACTCTTCATTGCATTCTCCTTTTTTCGTTAAAAATACCGCAGAGGTTTTCCCCTGCGGCTTTGTTATCTGCTTACTTCTGTTTTCTTTTGGCCGGGTTTCTGTCTGCCCACTTCCTCCCGGACACGCTTTAACGCATCGGTCACAGAGCGGCTGGAAATCCCATTCTGGTGGCAGCCTTCCACAATCCCCATAAAATAAAGGTCTGAGGGAATGGCAGGCTGATTCTTATAGGGTGCATTCATGGTATATGCCATGACTTCCCGTTTCACACCATCCTTTCCCTGAACAAAAACAAGCTCCTTCCCATACAGGTGTGGATACCCTTCATAAAAGTCCAGGCTTTTTTCACACTCCGGTGTGATCTTCCAAAGCACTCCTTCCACCTGGCTTCCCTCTTCCGGCAAAATGGTGGCAACACCGCTTCCCTTTCCCCTGCCACAGAAAGTCAGGCGATACCCGTCCAGCTTGACATTCTCCACAACAGAAGCTGCCGGACAGCGGTACGCCATCTGGTCTAAGTTCATGTTACTGCCATAGGCAAAATAATACGTTTCTTTCATCTCTACCTCCTATCGGGCATCCTCTGCCCGATGATTTCTATTCAAGCATTCATACTGACTGCGATCATATCTCCACGCCCGATTCCCTTCTAGGTTGGCAAGCAGATGTTCCCGGACATTTTTATATTCCGGTCCGATAAGCCCCAACCGCAGTAAAAAGGTACGGAATGTAAACGCAGGATTCTCGGTAATCTCTGTTTTCCGCATCTGGGTACATTTCTGATTGATGGCCTGAGCGGAAATGGCAAGAGCCAGCGTGATATTTGCCCGTACTTTTCCTGCATGGAGAGTGCTTTCAAAACACCGCCATTCCAGCGTTCCCTTCGAAAACACCGCATGAAGATTTAAGGCATAGTACCGGGTACTGTCATAATGATTATGACTTCCATCCCTGCCTCCATACCAAATCTGTTTCAGTTTTTCCATAGAAATGGTGCTGTTTGGCATTCTGCGGATTTTTTCCAGCACAATGGGGCGTACTTTCTGACAATAGTTGCTTTCTCTAGAAGTCTGCACTTTCAATGCCTTGAACAAAATATCCTCTTTGGAATACATGATAGTCATAGCATTTTTGAGGCTTCTTGGGGTGTGGTTGGAAGCGTCCACATGAACATGCTGCCCGCAGGATGCATTTACCTTTGCCCCATGGTGCCTCAAACACCGCACTACTTCCTGCAATTTCCCCATCTCTCCATAGGAAAGTTTGGGACTGACCATTTCAGTACTGTATTCACTTCCGGCACGAACCATGCGTCCACGCTCCCTGCGCTCTGTATAGATACTGCCATCATACATAAACTTCCACTTCTTCCCTTCCTGATCTGTCACAGACCAGACTCCATAATATCCGCCATCACAAACTGCCCGTGTTCCAAACATCTCCGCGACTACCTCTGCAGCCCTCTGCCTGGTAATGCCTGTCATCTCAATCTCTGTACCGAAGTACTGATCCTGAATTCCAATTGCCATACTGCCTTACCTCTTTGTCTTTTTATCCTCTGCCCGAATCTGTGTATCTGTCTGATGAAGAAGTGTTCCGATGGCTTCAATCACGTTGACAGTTACTCCGTTTCCAGCCTGCTTATACAACTGACTGTCGGAAGTATCCTGTTCGATACGGTCAATCTGCCAGTCATAAAACCCCTGCAGTCTCAGACATTCCCTTGGCACCAGTTTTCGGATTCTGCCCCGATAGGCAACTCCATGGCGGTCTGTGGCAGTAATGGTGAACATCGGCTCTTCCGGTTCCTTCATCCTCCGGCCATTCTGCCGGGTTTCTTCTCTTCCCGGAGTCAGCACTGCCCTGGCACCTTCCTCTTTTAACACACCGGAACATTCCCCTTTGTGATTATGGATGCCGGACTGTCTGGTATTCAGACATCTGCAATGCTCTGTGACAAGAGGAGGCGGCGACAGATCCACAAAATGCAGTGTCCCCTGCTGGATTCCAGTGGTCAGAGTATGGGCAATCTGATGCCCCACACGCCCTCTCCGGGTGTTCATTCCTGCATATCCTAAGTCAATGCTATCCCCCGGATACGCCATCTTATAACCCTGCTTGGTATTCTCTTTGATAGGCACACCAACCTCATATAATCCGGTTTTTCCACCAACGCCTCCCGCTCCGGAAGTCAGGGTACAACTTAACCCTTCGGCTTTGTAGATCCGTTCCCCCTGTCTGCCCGTCTGGACTTGAACAAGAGGCGTTCCATTTGCTGTTGGGAAAGGTAATATTTTTCCGGCACATCTTCGATCAAGATATCCGACAAGATACACCCGCTTTCTGGATTGGGGGACTCCAAAATCCTTGCTGTTAAGCACTTTCCATTCCACACCGTACCCCAGCTCAGATAACGTACTGAGGATGGTGTGAAACGTCCTGCCTTTGTCATGCGAAAGCAGTCCGGGAACATTTTCAAGGATGAAATACGCAGGTCGCTTGTCTGCAACCAGTCTGGCAATCTCGAAGAACAGAGTTCCTCTGGCATCTGCAAATCCTCCCCGCTTTCCAGCGATAGAGAATGCCTGGCAAGGAAATCCTGCACACAAAAGATCAAAGTCTGGCATTCGGTCTGTTTCGATTGTTCTTGCGTCATTACAAAACCACTCCCCTTCTGTGTCGAACAGCAATCGGTAGTTCTTATCCGCATAAGCATCCACCTCGCAGTGTCCCACACAGGTAAAACCGCCTGCACGTCTTAACCCTTCCCGGAATCCCCCGATCCCGCTGAATAAATCAAAAAATCGAATGGTTGCGGCTATCAACCTCCTTTGCTGAGAAAAAGCAGGCGGCATGGTTTCTTTTCCACACCGCCTGCAAGTTTTATAGTTCTATTTCTTTGGCATTATGCGATTTCTCCAGTTTCTTCCTCGACTTCCAGAACTTCCTCTTCTTCATCTGCATCTTCAAAAAATTCTGTATCCGCTTCTTCCTCTTCCAGTTCTGTGGATTCTTCGAAGTTCTCATCATCTGGTTCTTCCTCCACATCTTCCATCTCTTCGATTTCCTCTTCGGTAATCTCTTCCTCATCAGTCTCTTCTATAGACTCTTCCGCCTCTTCCATTCTGTCTGTTTCTGCGGTTTCTTCCGGCTGCTCTAGCTCCTGCCATTTGGCTTCTACCTCTTCCACCGCTTTCTCGATGATGCGGATAATAAAATCTTTCTGTTTGATGCCTTCCTTCGCAACTACCCATTTGACTCTCTGGAATAATTCCTCTGTGACCTGTACTGCTAATGTTCTTTTTTCCATGCTCTCTTCTCCTTTTCCTTCCAGTCTGTTAAAGTGTTCTTCAATCACCTGCCGGATGAATATCTGTGTACTTGTTTCCTTCTCTTCGATCTCGGCTCGTACCTTCTCATGTAATTCCACCGGGATCTTTCCGCATATGTTCTTCATCTCTGCCATAAGCGTTTTCCCCTTTCGTTTTGTTATACACAACATACTCCAAAGTTTGAAAGAAAGCTATTCACAATACCCACTAAAGAATCCATGTCAAATGCATGTAAAACCCAAGCATATCCAACAATGCCATACTTTCCTTGTCCATAGGCCTCACCCCCTTTACTCCTGTTCCATCTGAAATAAAAAATCCAGCATCTGATCTGGAATTTCTTCCTTTTCACATGCTGGCAATCGTTCCATACTGCCACTTTTCAATTCTTCCCGAACCGTCTCCTGAATCAGTTTCCGCAAAGTTTCCCGCTCTTCTTTTTCCAAAATCACATCCACCAGATACTGATTCCTCTGTCCTTTTGGAACTTCCATTAAAATCTGCCACGCTTTTTCATGCTCCGGGTTCTTAAGGTTTGGGCGAAAGGAAAAGACCGGGCGGCTCACAGTGTCCTCATCTGCCCCACAATCCGTTCATATCCGGCTGCGTTGGCATGGACGTCTGTGAGGTAAATTGGACGACACAGGCGGTCCTGGGGGCTTACACGGTGCTGGAAAATGGAAGCTCCGCCTCCCATGAAAACAGATGGGACTGCCCGCAGATCAAAGCCTGCCTCGGTGATCGCAGACAGTATTTTTTCAATGTAAAGCCTGCCCTGTTTCTCGATCAAAGACACGACTTCTGCAGGCATACTACAGGGCTTTCCATTCAAAACACGCTCGATCTGTATCTCCGTTACGGACAGCCCGGTGTTTCTGCGCACCTGTTCTAAAATCTCATCCATACAACGGATGACACCAAGTTCCAGACTGCGGCAAGTAGCTGCATTGGGAACCGCATTATCAAGACGCATCAAATCTACCGTCCAGCCTCCGATATCCACAAGAAGCACAGAGGGTTCATCTTTTAAGTATTCCGGATAAAGAGCTAGTGCTGAGTACCCCTGTGGGAACAGTTTCACATCCTCAATCTGGATTTCATAGCGTTCCCCTTCGTAAAAAAAGCGGACAGGCTGTTCCTTCCGAAACAGATATTCCTTAAATTTCTGTTTTTCCCTTCCAAATCCGGTAAGGGGAAGTCCGGCTGCAAGAACAACCTTGGCAGTTCTCTCCCCTTTTCGCTTCCGAATCTCCTGTGCCAGTGCAGCCAACGTCAAAAGATAATAATTATCATTGGCAGTCTTGTCCTTCACTAAAGTCTGCCGCCCTGTCCCACACACATAATAAGCACCGCCGTATTGGAGAACATTCTGCATGGTATAAGGTTCATAGGTGTATCGCATCAACCCTGTTGGAAAACACACCTGTTTTGTTTTAATGGCATAATATCCGTGGTCGATTCCAATGATCATCGCTTACCACTCCCTTCTTTCTCGTTCTATAAAAATTTCCGGTAAAAGAGCTCCCGGACTCGGAGCCATGCTCCTGCAAAGACTTTTTCTTTTCCAGCCTGTTAAGCTTCCTACTCCCGGTCCCGGACAAATGCCAGGGCTGGAATATAATGCAGCGCTCCCTCTAAAACAAGCGCCTGCTTTTGAAATCGCAGGACTCCCTGATTCTGCAGATCGATCAGTTCACGGTACGCTTCCTTTGTCAGGAAATAGCGATGATACTCTCCCTTTTTCCCGAACCATTCCTTTTGCTCCAACAACAAAAACTCCACCATATATCGGGTATCCGTTGCAAAGCGTTTCTCACATAGTATGGCGTCACCCTTAACTGCCTTCACACCTTCCGATTCCCTGGCTACTGCCAGTAACTCATGGATACTGATACTCACGTTTCCTATCACCTCCCTTCAAAATCTTTTCCTAATTTTCTGTAAAAAAAAGACAGGCACCTACACGATGTCTGTCTCTGTGGGATCTACCATCCCTTGTTCCTGATATTGTTGTTTTATAATTTGTTCCAGCTGTTTCCGAATTTCCTTATCCGCTACCTGGATGCAAAATTCCTGGAGCCATCGTTCATGCAGATGCTCATCTGCTTCTGTCGACTCCCAGGACACGATGCTGCAAGTCTCATCATATAGCAATTCCAACTGTCGAAACTGTTCGCCAAACTGTCCCGCATACTCATTCCAGATTTCTAGGTTATACAAGTTTAGCCCTAAAAAATCAGTCACATACGTCAGCCTGTCTAAATCTGAAAACGTCATCTTTTCTTTTCCCAATAAGATTTCTCTGTCACGCTTCCCACATAAAAACAGGAAAGCAAACCGTTCCATATCCTTTTGGTGCATACCCATCACCCTTCTTGTAAATAATTCCTTATCACGAAACATTATAAAAAGTGAAAACAGTAAAATCAATATAAAATTTCTTTATTACGAAACATTATAAGAATGAAAGGACTTCAACATGCAAAAAATCAGACCAGATATGGATATCGGTAAAAATATACAATCCATCCGTTATGCGAATAAACTGACCCAGGATCAGGTCATTGCAAAATTGAACCTGATGGGAATTTCCATGTCCAAAAGTACCTATGCCAAGCTGGAAACCAACCGCATGAACATCAAGGTATCGGAACTTGTTGCCCTTGCTAAAATCTTCCACACCGATATCAATGCGTTCTTTTCCGGACTTCTCTAATTCTTAAAATCAATTTTTTTATCATCATTTAGTAAATGAATAATATATTTTCCACGCAATTCAATAAGAAACTTTATTCGTTTATCCATTTCTAAAATACTTTCTTTATTCTCAAACAACTTATTGAATGATATCAACGTATCGGTTTTTTCAATTTTTTCCCTATCTAACTCATGAATTAGTTCTTCCCAATTCCTTCCCTCAATATATAGTTTATATACTTTATCAAATATCCTAGTAAAATATATTTGTTGACAAGTATAGGTCATATATTCTCTAAAAGACATTAGCTTATCTATTTCCGTGGGAAACTCTTTCCAATTATCTTGTAAAAATTTTAAAAACCAAGGCCATAGTTCATTTAAATCTTTATGAATATGCTGTAAATTAGGGCCATAATTTTTTGAAACTATTGTCTTAGGTACTGGAGCCATATTGCCAATTGTATGATATATTTTTTCAAATCCCAGTTTACCATAAGCATAAAGCTGTGCTTGCTCATGAGGTTGACAACTTTTAGGGTTATGCATAATATCAAACAAAAAGTCTTTTTTTATATTTTTATCTTCAATACTAATTGCTCTTCCGCCTTCCACCATTTCTATATTTGTGAATTTAATTATTTTTCCAAATAATCTAATAAATATTAGTTGTGAAAGAACTGACTGTTCACAATCTACCATTGAATATTCTGAATCAAAACTATACTTCCAAGCGTTTTCGCTTTTCAAATATTCAGAGCATCCTTTTTCCCATGCTATCATTTCCTTTTTGCTTCTAGCATATTTTTTATGCTTGCAGTAACACATATATTATTATCTCCATTCGCTTTTAATTCATATTAAAATATTATTTTCCTGAAGATTTCTTCTGCAATAATTGTTGAACAGAATATTCTTCTGATAATATTGAAGGTAGATTCTGTTTCCAATTTTGATTTTCAAAATCCGCTAAATTCATAGTAAAATTTCCCATTTTAACAGCTGTATCTTCAATACTACACACACCTCTAATATTTTCATCCATCAAAACGTCCTTTATTAAAGGTGAGAAAAAGTAATTTGATGCTTTGTATCTAATCAGCAAATAAAATATTTCCCTTAGTTTTTCTTCTTCGCTTAATTTTTGGAATTGCTTAGCATATTTTTTCATTAGTCGATCACCTGTTTTATAAAAAACAGTAATTACTGATTTCTTTTTCAATGGGAAAATACATATCAACAAATCTTCCAGTGTTTTATGATTTAATACATTCACATTTTGCAACTTCGTAAAATCAACATTATGCGATATAGGTATTGAAACCTGTGCAGCAATGGGCACCGTATAATCTAAAATATTATGATAAATAATTTTATAATTTCCATATCCGTTCTCAAAACTTCTTTTAGCAAAATCTAAATTTTCTTGAAAATCTCTTATATCAACTTCAACGGTTGGTTCCTCTGTATTCCCAATACTATCAAAAAAAGAAACTATTATCTGATCATCTGTTAACTCTGAATGATTTAAAGTATTTTTGAAACTTCTCAATCTTGAATTAAAAAGTTCATTCAAGTATATTTTTAGCGCCAAAGAATCCACTATCTCTTCCGGTTTCATAGTTAATAGTGCTTTTTCACTTTCATAAATATTAAACTTTTCTTGATCACATTTTGAACATATTGAATAAAATACACCTGCTTTATTCGTTCCGACATATTCTTTATCAGAAAAAGGGGTCCTTAAACCTATATATTCCGCTTTCAAAACATTATAATTTTTTTTATAAAGTCCCTTTATATTTTCAAGACAAAAAAATGGCACTGTATGTGATTTATGAAAAGATCTAGATTGATTCTTTAATTCCTTTCCACATAAGGCACAGCTTATTTGATCTCGCTGATTATTAAATCTTTGATTGATCTTTGATTTAACAATGCTTATTTCTTTATTATTTGGTATTCTAACTTCGTTCATTTTTCCCTCTTCCAATTTTAAACTTATTAAACCAATTATACTATAGTTCAAATTTCCTAACAATTGAATTCAAACAAATATGTACCTCTTTTCCAGTAGAAATATAAGCTTCTCTGTGATCTACATAATTGCCATTTTCAAATCCCATTGTTTATGATAATATAAAATTACTTATTAATGCTCGGAGGAACACTATGGAAAAGATACTGTTTTGTAATCTCGATTTATTAAAAAAAACTTTTGACGGAAATGATAATACAATTCTTCATAGAACACGTAATCAATTTTTAAATTATGCAAATGACTTATGTTCAGATGAGGAAAACCATATCTATTTTATTAGTCGTGACCAGAAATTACTCGATTCTGCTAAAGAATACTTTTCTCCTCAAAAAGGCTATCCGAATTTCAAGTTCCGGTTACGTGAAAAAGCACGTGACTTCGTTATGCAAAATCGTCATCATAATAATTTATTTGTATTTATAGGCGGTAAAGAAGTAGACTTTCACATGGCTGTACATACACGCTCTCTTTTTATTGTTCCTACATGGATACCAGTAGAAGAAAAAGCCGAATTTTACGGTGTACATGTTGATACCCCTGAACAACTTTTTAAATTTATACGCGCACTGAATAACCACGAAAATTGGTATGCACAAGTAGAAATAGAACCAAATGTGACTGCTTTATCACTAATGGATGGTAGATATAAATATAAAGCAAAAACAGAAAATGAACGTGACATGGTAGAGCATTTTGAGCAATTATTAAAATTTGGTCAAAGTAGAAATTACTACGATATCCTTTTGTACCATTTTCTTGCGGGAATGACGAACAGCAAATTATTTGATGATATTGAATTGTTTGGAATGATACCTTCCTCTGATTGCTCCTTAAACAAGGATATCTTCGGTTTTATGCGTCAAACAAGAATTATAAAAGGCAAACATATTCCTCGCAAACTAATATACGGCGAAAACTTATTATTAAGAAAAAATCCCAAACAGAAAGCTCACTTATCATATTCGACTGATCAGCGTGCTATAATGGGCGCTGTAGAAGAATTCAAAACTCTATGTATCAATCCTGATTTCAAAAATAAAATCAATACTTTACGGAAATCAGGAAAATTTAATGTTTGTATATTTGATGACTATATGACACATGGAAATTCTTTTAACGCCGTCCGAAATTTACTGAAACAGTTAGGAGCTAACAAAATTATCTTTGTCTCTTTAGGAAACTTCGGAAAGCCATTTCAAAAAAGAGATTATGCAATTAACGGAGATGTCTATAATATTGGTTATACTTACAATATGATTAATTCCAGTATTAAATCTCTTAGTTATAATGATACGGCTAAAGACGAAGTTTCAGAATTATATGAAATTTTTAATTCATAATATTATATTAGAATAGGAAGTATTAACTGTGGAAAAATATTATATTGCTCTATATAAATTAGGTATTAAAAATGAATTACTTCTAAAAGCAATAACTGAATATGACTCTGATTTTATAATCCATTTATTTGAGGGGAATACCGATATTTTTCTTACTAATATAGAATGGTTAGAGTACAAAAATATCTTTGAAGATCATTCTTCCCTTCTTAATGCATTAGAAGCTGCCGAAACTATTTTACAAATTAATAAGCAAAACGAAATCCATACTGCCTTATACGCAACAATTAATTATCCTCATAATCTTATGAGCATGGATAATCCTCCTGCCATTGTATATTATAAGGGTGCAAATCCTAATAGAAATTTCGAAAAGGCTATCGCTTGCATTGGAACAAGAAAACCTACCCGCTTTGGCTTTAATGCTATTAATTATTTAATCCCCCAATGGGTAAATGAAGGATTTGCAATCATATCTGGTTTAGCTGCTGGAGTTGATCGATTAGCACATATAGCTTGTTTAGCTGAGGGTGGTAAAACAATTGCTGTTCTTGCCCATGGTCTCGATACGATCTATCCTGCCTCTAATAGAAAATTGGCTGAAAAAATATTGTTATGTGATGGAACATTACTTTCCGAATACCCTGTTGGAACAAAACCTGATAAGTTTAGATTCGTCAATAGAAATCGTCTTATTGTTGGACTTTCCAAAGTAACTGTGGCAATGGAATGTGAAAGAAAAAGTGGATCTATGCATACAATTGAGTTCGCTCAAAAGCAAAATTGTCCTATTTTCTGTCCCGATCCAGGAGACAATCCAAAAGAAACTCAATCTGGGCTAAAATATATATTAGACAATAACATTGGCTCTTTAATTAAAAATGGATTAGATTATCAAAATGTTATTATTTCTGCTGGATATAATATTGAACACCCTTCAATGAATGCTAAATATATAAAAGAACAATATTTGAAGGCATTAATTGCTGGTATAGAGGACGATCTCATAATCAAATCTATTTTTGAAAAAATAGGTTTAAATTATACTTCCGATTGTTCTTGTCTAATTAATTTAAATAACTATTTATTGGATTTTATTCAAAATACCGGTTACCCTATCCAAACAATAATTGATTTATTTATAGAAAGCATCATTTCAACATATACACCAAGCGAGAAAGAGAGCTAACGTCCTCTCTTTCTCTATACTATATAGACATTATATGTTTAAAAATCTTTTCATTTATATACACTTGTTTCGTATCGCCATTTCAGATATATGAAACTTTTCTCAAAAATCTTTGGCTATCCATTTTGTCCTCAGTATCGCACCTTGAGGAACCTTATTATCTACTTTTTCATAATTGTAATAATATTTTCCTTTTGAAAAAGAAAAAACAGAACCTCTTTGAGATTGATTATTCCAAACAAAAGTAGGAACAACACACACCTCTGAATCCGTATATCCATATTTGCCTACTCCAAATGCGATACACGGAATAAAATTTCCAGCGATTTCTGATGTTCGTTTTTCTAATTTTTCCACAGCACGTTCATTTGCGGAGATCATGGTTGTTTCTTTTGCTTTTTTATTAGATAAACAACGCCCTACAGAATAAATAAGCAAATCAGGAGTTTCAATATCATTTGTATAAGCCCTGATATATCCTTCACCATCCATCTGAACCTCATATCCCTTGGCTTCTAATGCGACCTCCGTTAGTGCCTCAAAAAATTCCTTTGTAATTTTTTTTCTCATTTCAAATGCCTCCTTGTAATTTAGAGTTTAATTTTTGTTTTAATCTCTTTCATGGAAATATCATATCACTTTTTCACTTTTTTGTACAGAGTTTATTTTTGTTTTTTAACTCTTAAAAATCTGTAATTAATAAAAGGGGACTCATCTCAGAGACATCGTCATTTTATTATTAGAACTATTCACATCGACATTCTTTTTTACAAATTCAAATCCCAATTCTTTGTAAATCGCATATAATAATTCATTCTTAATATATGTTTCACCCTCATATGGCTCAGAGTGTGGATATACACTTAAACTGGTACCACCATCTTTAATCACCTCCTGTACCATTTTCTCCATAAGCTTTTTACCGATACCTTGATGCCTTGCCGCCTCTCTTACTCGAAAATATTTTATTTCGTATTCACCCTCTACTGCCATTCCTATTCTTCCAATTTCCTTTTTTCGAAAAAGATCTTTATACGCTACTGCTTCAGCCCATCCTCTATTTATGCCTACTACACTAATTCTCACCTTTATATCTTTCATTTTTCCAAACATAATACCACTCTTTCTTTATAAACAATATTTTTACTATTTCAAATAAAAAGATTTGTTCCTTCATATTCCAACTTACTAATATAAATATTTCAAGCCTTTTTTATATTTATTTTGAATAATCTACCTCATTATTAATTCTATTTTGAATTTACAATATGAATATAAATTCCACAAATTAGCCTTAAACGGGAAATCTTTTCTATAAATAAATTGTGTCTTAAATGTAATATTATGGCAATAACACCATTCCTGTATTTGTTTCATTCTTATGCTTTCCCCTGCATCAATCCTATTTACCAGACATTGTATCTTAAAATCATCTATTCCTAACCTAAAAAATAAATAAAACAATACATTATAATATCTAATCAATACAACTTCTTTTGTTGCTTTTTCCTCTGACCCCATACACACTTTCCACCTTTCACTGTATATCCAGTTCTATTTATCCACGTATTTTTACTCTATACACCTTATACCCACCCCATAATAGGGGGTTAATATTCCAATTGTTATCAACACAACCTCTACAACACCCATGCCATCTTCACTATCCCAAAACTTTTTTATCGCATTCTTCATATTATCTTAACCTCCATAATTACCAGCTAAATCTGAAAAGACCATACTGCAGGAATCATAATTATTGCCATTACTATCATAAGCATCATCATCATTGGCATAAGCAGTTTAGTTGTAGCCTCTTCACCCTTTATCTTTGCCATATTCTTTCTTTTTTCAAATGCATCAGCCGTCTCCTCTTCAAGAAGACGCCGTAACTCTTTAGTCCCTTTTCTGATATTAGTCTGCAATAATGCTGCAAGCTTCATATATTCTCTCGTATCGCATCGTTTTCCAAATTGTTCATATGCCTTTAATTCGGATATTCCTGCCTGAATATTATAATCAGTCTTACATATCTCATCATATACAGGTCTGCGTACAGCCTTGCCATGTTCTATGTTATCCTTATAATCAGCTGCTATTTTATGCCATGCCATTCTTGTAGTCATTCCAGCACCAAGAAGCAATGTCAGTTTCGATACAACTTCTGAATAATCATATAACAGCTCCTTTTTTCTCTTTATAGCATTATCCTTTACTTTCTTTTTATCAGCTATAATTACTACTAATATAGCTGCTCCTCCAAGAAGGACAAATAATAACGGAGACACAGGCTTTTCACTTTCCTCATAGTGTACTTTGCTGTCTGCTATATACTGTGGAAGGTTAATATTTTCATCCATTCTGCTACTGCTGACAGCTGCCTCTATATCCTTTTGTGCCTGTATTTTTCTCCTATCTCCTGTACTGTATTCTCGTGCATATACCGTTACTGCAAAATCGTATTCACTTTTATAATCCTCATATTCCATAATCAGCTTAAGTTCTACATTCTGACACTCATTTTCCGAAAAACCAATATTATTAACATTACCATTATAATTAATAAGTTCATAATTTCCTGAATACCATGTCAAAGAAACTACACCTCTCTGTGCTGTCTCTGGTAATACAAGATTGCTAGTTACATGTTCAAGATCTTTATTTCTTCCACACATAATTCCAGCTATCTCCTCATACGCCTTTTCAAAACATCCGGCAGCTTCATCCTGTGTCATAATTCTTGGTGCAATTTCAACATCAACAGATGTTATGCTCTCTCCATCTTCACCTACGACATTAATCCTCTTCACCTGTGACTCTTCTCCAGGTTCAGGACGCTTTATACTGCAGAACAACTTATCTGAATTGTCCGTCATAAACATACTGATTACAGCCATAGCTGCACTAATAACAATTATTAATAATACCTTTCCTTCTTTTTTAAACTTCAATATTAACTATCCTCTTTGCCCACATATCAGAAATAACATATACCCCCAGACACACTGTCATAATAATTATTCCAGCAATATTGCCATACAAAGGCTGTATAAATTCTTTGGCAGTCACCTTTAAATATATAACGATAACAGCAGGTATAAGACTCATTACTCTCTGTTCCATTTTTTTGCCACTTATAATAGTGTCAACCTCTGACATAACCTCTTCCTTTTGCTGTATAATCTGTGCTGTATTCTTTATAACTGCCATTAAATCCCCACCACTTCTCTTGGCATATCTGAATATCTCCGCAAAATACATGATATCCTCTACTTTACTTTCCTCCGCAAAATCATCTAATATATCCTCAAGATTCTCATTCTGCCCAAGCCTTATAACTATATGTTTGAACTTTACAACAATATCAGAATCACCCCCATACATAAGAGTAAGTTCATCTACAGCCTGTCCGAATGCATTCTCTATTGAATATCCAACATTTAAAGCAAATGACACTGCAATAATTCCATCTTTAAATTTCTTCTTAAAGTTCTTCTTATCATGAACAATCCTTTCCTTTATTCTCTGTCTGTAATGAATATATACATACGGTGAAAGAATAAACGACATAAGAACATTTTCATAAAAAATGTATGCTGCAGCCAGAACAATAATTATCCCCTCTAATATGTACCTTTCGTTACCATTCACTAAACCCTGCAGCTTTAAGCTTCTCCGTTCTGTTAAACACGTTATTCTGCCTGACAAGCGTTCCAATAACTTTTCCATGCTTATCCTGACTGTTTTCAACAAACTTAAACAATGGCGTAAGTACAATTTCACCATTAATGCAATCTCCGACTTCTGCAATCTGAACCACCTTTCTGCTCTTATCCCTTAGCCTTGCAAGATGAACAATAATATCAATAGCTGATGATATCTGCGCCCTGATTGCTGACACAGGCATATCCATTCCCATAAGTACCATTGTTTCCAATCTGGTCAGCATATCTTTGGGACTATTGGCATGTCCTGTAGACAGACTTCCGTCATGTCCTGTGTTCATAGCCTGTAACATATCTATTGCCTCTGGTCCTCTTACTTCTCCAACTACAATACGATCCGGACGCATTCTTAGGCTTGCTTTTATCAAATCTCTTATACTCACTGCATTAGTTCCCTCTGAATTTGCCATCCTCGCCTCAAGCCTCACAATATTATTAATGTTGTGAAGCTGTAGTTCAGCAGAATCTTCAATCGTAATTACTCTTTCATCATCTGGCACATAATCTGACAATACATTTAAAAATGTTGTTTTTCCACTTCCTGTTCCACCTGATATGAAAATGTTATATCTGCTCTTAACAAGTTTTTCTAAAAACTGTGCTGCTTCTGGAGTAATAGATTCCAGTTCAATAAGTCGGTCTATTGTGATAGGCTTATTGAAGAATTTTCTTATGGTTATTATTGGTCCATTAATTGCCACCGGTGGAAGAACAATACTGACCCTCGAGCCATCTTCAAGTCTTGTATCAGCTATTGGAGATGCTTCGTTAACCATATGGTTTGACATAGCTGCAATCCTCTGCGCCACATCTGACAGTTTATTCTCACTTTCAAATTTTTTGTTCCATCTTTCTATAGAACCATTCCTCTCCATAAATATACTGTCACTGCCATTCACCATTATTTCGGTTATGCTGTCATCTTCAAGTAATTCCTGCAAAATATCCAGTTTTTTAATAGAGTTATATAAACGCTGTTTAAGTTCTTCCTTCTGCCTTATCGAAATCACATTATTACGGCTTTCATCATATATGCAGGCATCTATCACCTCATATAGTTCACTGTCAGCAACATCTCTGCCAATGTCCAGTCTTTCATATACATGCCTTCTTAGCTTAATGTAGAGTTCATCCATTACATTTCCTCTATTCCTGCTGTTCTGCATAATTCTTCATAAAAACTGCAAAAAGGCAGCCGTCCCCATATATCATCATTATTAATATTCTCATCTTCATTAACATGTATCTTTTTAAAAGTTGCTGCAATATTATCCATCCCCTGCTCAAGAAGATATTTCTCAAAATTCTTAAGCCTCATATTCTCTATATAATTGCCTGTTTCACACATATATATTTCATCACAACAATCCATCATGTTCCAGGGCATGCGTATTCCATCCCCAATATCAATTACAATATTCGAATATCCAAGTTCCCTTCCTATTGCCTGAATAAATGTCCCCATTTCTTCAGGTTTTATATCATCAATATCTTCTGCACAGGACGCATCCGGTATATAATCCAGCCTTTCATAATGACTTATGGCATTAACAATATTTTTATGAAACTGATTATGATTTTGTCTGAATGCATATAATGCATCTGAAAGATTTTCATTCTCTTCCCCCTTCAGGATTCCTTTAAACCCATAAAATGTTTCAAAATTAATAAAGAGTGTGTTCCCATGCTCTGACATCAGTCTTGCAACTGCCAGTGACAACATCATTCTTGCAGTATTATTAAACCCATATACACCTGTCACTTTAAGGCTTCCCCTTTTTTGAACCCGGTCTTTCTTCTCATATCTCATTACAGACTGTAGAAGCTGATATGACGGCTGATACTTACATATTCCAACCAGTCCTTTTTCTTCCCTTGAATTAATCTCATCTGCTTCACGCTCCTCCTCACACAACACAACAGTCTTATTTCCCGTTCTATATGCGTTATAACCATATGCTCCTTCACATATCATAAGCATATCCGCTTCTTTTTCCTGCAGATACTTATCAAGTTCATGTTCCTTAGTAAAAACCTGTGCATTATAGGGAATATCATTATCATCATTAATCACAGACATAAGTCGTTTCGCATAATTTTCGTCCGAGTCATATATAACGCAAATGTTATTCCTCCCCATCTGTTCACCTCCTATGTAATATCATTCATAAAAACACAACACACCTGTATACCAACACAACAACATATCCAGCCAGAACCCCCACTGCATAATGAAACCCATGCGCCTTTATTCCATTGCTCCCCATACTGACCTCTCTGGTCTTTTTTAAAAACAACTCAACAATTCCCGTAAAAAGCCCTGTAATAAGAGATACAGCCATAAGCTGCAGTACAAAATCCAATCCTGTCAACATTCCAATTACTGCCAAAAGCTTTACATCTCCTGCACCTACAGCCCTGATTATATATAGAAATATCATTCCCGCTAATCCCGCCAGAGTTCCAAGAATATAATTTCCTATATATTCGCCTGTAAAAGCTCTTATAACAATAACACTCAATCCCGCAACAATACCTGCAACAATAAGTCTGTTCGGTATTCTGAATTCTCTCAAATCATGTACTGCTGCTACAATAACTAATACCAGTGCAATAATGACTGATATAATATCCGGCACTTATCCACCTCCTCAAAAAAACATGTATAGAATTACCATTTACTGCCTATACTTCTAATAAAGGCATATGATGCCCCTAATCTTGTGCATTAAGGAGTAATTCTATTGAAAATGTTTGGTAAAAAAAAGAATCCTGCTACATATGATGAAAAATATCTGTTACAGGAACTTATGATGACTAAAAAGGCAATGTATACTGCCTATTCTAATCTTGATAATGTTACTGATCCTGACCTGATAGACTGTTATATCTACCAGCTTAATTCAGAACAGAAACGGTACAATTACCTTCTTGCAAAGGCAAAAGAATCTCAGTTATCCACGTCTGGATTCTGATTCTATAAGAATTGTTGTGTTGTACAGATACTATATATTCTATTCAATAAATTGTCAATACCTTTTCTATATTTTTATTTAAAAAATCATACGAATTCTAATTGACATTTTGCGAAAGCTAATATACCATTTATACAAGAAATACTTTTTATGAATAACTCATAATTAATTATTATAGAGGTGATGCACTATGAAATCGAAGAAAACCAATCCTTTTGTGATAACAACTTTAATATTCTTTATGACAACTGTAATGTTTGGTCTGCTGACCACCGGTGTCATTATTAAGTACAGAAAAGCAACCGTTGCAGCTAATACCGATAAGCTTAGCAATGACGAGATTGAGAAACTAAAGTCAGAAGAGAAAGAGGATCTTCTTTCTGATATGAAATTAAGATTCACTAATGGTGAAGGTTCTCTTTCCATACTTAAGAGCTATTTTCCTGATAATATAGTCTATGTGAACAATAAGAATCAGTATGTATTTGCGCAGATACTTCCTGAACTTGCCAAGAATAATTATAAGGACGAGAATTTCAAGCAGGACGATAAAGGAATTATTACATACAATGAAGACGGTAAAGTTACAACACATATGGGTGTTGATGCCTCTAAGTTTCAGGGGAATATTGACTTTAAGAAATTAAAAGAACAGGGCGTTGAATTTGCTATGTTAAGATGTGGATTCAGAAGCTATGGCAATGGAATCCTGAACACTGATTCTTCATTTGATACATTTGCAAAAGACGCAATAAAGAATAATATTAAGATTGGCGCATACTTCTTCTCATCTGCAATTACGAAACAGGAAGCTATAGAAGAGGCTGATTATGTTCTTGATATTATCAAGCCTTACAGGATTACATATCCTGTAGTTATTGACTTTGAGGAGATTTCGGGCGATTCATACAGACAGGAGAATCTGACTACTGAAGAACTTACAGATATCATAATCGCATTCTGCGACAAGATAGAAAAAGCAGGCTATAAGCCAATGATATATTCCAACCTCAAGGGATTCGTTGGAAGACTTGACCTTACCCGCTTAGAAAAATATGAGAAGTGGTTTGCCTACTATTCAGACACCCCTTACTTCCCATATGAATTCTCTATATGGCAATACACTGAATCAGCTAAGTTAGACGGTGTCAGTGGTAATACCATAGATCTTAATATTAGTTTTAAAGATTACAATTAATTGTGACTCACATGCTCACTGCGGAATTTCTCAATCATTTCCCTTGTGAGACTGATATGGTCATCAATTACATCTATATCATCTGCCTTGACCCATGTGCCGACCGATAACTCATCTTCTTCAAGAGTTATTGTGTCGTCACCGTCAAGCTCACAGAAGTAACCAAGAAGCTGAGAACCGCTGAGTCCCCAAGGCTGGCTCTTATAATAGGTGATATTTTTAACCTTCACACCTACTTCTTCCATAACTTCTCTGCTTACAGTTTCCTCTGTTGTTTCACCAATCTCAGTGAATCCGGCAATAAGAGCATAATTCCTGTAAGTTCTTCCCGCATATTTGGTAAGAAGAATTCTGTCCTTGTCTGTAACTGCAACAATAACAGCCGGACATATCTTAGGAAATACCATATTCTTACAGCAGTCACAGCGTAACATTCTCTGCTTGTCATCATGCTTGAGAGGTTTTCCGCATCTTCCGCAGAAATGATTATCCCTGTACCAGCCATACAGATGAAATGCAGTAATAGCCGCATAAGCATGCTCCCTTGGCTGTGCCTTACGGAAAGAATCGACTCCTATGAATTCATATCCTCTGACGAAAGAATACATATCCTTGTGTACAGCTGAATCAGCCATCTCTCCCAAGAATGTGCCTCTTTCGAGGCTTCCTGTCTTTCTTGCGAGGAAAAAATGTTCCTCATCAATTGACAACAGATATATGAATTCAAAGTTATCCACAGCTTTGTCTCCGTAAGAGGACTTTATCCCCTGAACGAACTCATCATACTGTGGATATATTAATACATTTTCTTCAGGATTCTGCGAGTTAAAATGTCCTGATGGTCTTGCAAGCAATGAGGAACCCTGAAAATAAAACACAGTATCCTCATTGCCTGGCTTAAGATTCTTATACTGGTTGTCCAGATGTTTTGGCCATATATCCTGTATCATATCAGAAGAACACCATCTCTTCCTTAGGTGCACCTGTCTTTTCTACGCTTTCAACGTAAAGAACAGGACCTTTCTTCTTATATGCCATCTGGAATTCATACTTAATAGTAGCTGTAACCCATATCCATTCTCTGTTTTCAAGAGAAGCTATGTTGTTGTAGAAGCTGATATAACCGATAAACTGTGTATCTTCTGCACAGCATGTCATAACCTTTCTTCCCGGAACGAAATTCTTATCCTTAAAGTACTTGTTCTTAAGAACCTGTCCTTTGAATCTTACCTTCTTACCTGCGTATACTTCCGGTCTTTCAGACACATCCATATACCAGATACCATAATCTTCGTCATCAACCTGAATAACATCAGCATTGATATCGTATGGAAGCTGTTCAGATATAGCAACCTGGTCACCCTTCTCGTCCTCGAAGATAATCTGAAGTGCAGGATTTAATGCTCTCATGCTTCTTCTGTAGCTGCCAAGATCCATACCTGACTTGCATCTGTTAAAGATAACCATATCAGCATATTTAACAGACTCTGCAATAATAGACTTCATGTTAGCCCACTGTAAGCCAAATGCATTGGCATCAACTAAAGTTATAGACTGGTATACCTGCCATCCTCTTGGTTTCTCACTTCCAAGAATAAGTGCAGGATCCCACATTCCGTTATATTCAACAATAACAATCCATGGATCATACTTCTTGTCCAGTTCATTAAGAGTCTTGATATTAAAATCTTCCTTCTCTACAACAACCATATCTACTCCGTTGTCCTTAAGAAGCTTCTCGCTATACTCCTCTTCACCTTCTTCACACACAATAAGAAGTTTATTCTTAGCGTCTGCAAACTGTCCCATTGCTATAGTATCGGAGATAAATCTTGTTTTACCACTGTCAAGCTGACCGTTAATCAAGAAAATCGGAATCTGATATTCCTCATTTGCCATATTTATCCTCATTTCCGCGCATTTGCGCTATCATTTCATTATAAATGCGTTGTAAAAATGTGTTCTTCTATTAAACACTGATTAAACTTCAAAAAGTTCCTTAAGTGCATCTTCCTTAAGTTCAGAACCGATTACACAGATTCTTCCTGTGAAATCAGCACTTCCCTCACGAATCTCATATTCTTCTGGTACAAGGTCGAAATACATCCATGTTCCATCTGTGCAAGGAAGCATACCCTTAGAACGGAGAACCTTACCATAATCTTCACTCTCAGAAAGCTTCTTTAATATGCTGTCAAGCTCTGCCTTCTCATACTTCTTAGGAGTCTCTGTTCCCCAGCTTGTAAATACGTCATCTGCATGATGATGGTGATGATCATGCTCATGGTCATGATGATGTTCGTGCTCGTGGTCGTGATGATGCTCATGTTCCTCATCATGGTCATGATGATGCTCATGCTCGTGGTCGTGATGATGCTCATGCTCGTCATCATCATCATCATGATGTCCGCCGCAACAGCAGCACTCTCCATCTTCATGATGATGGTGGTGGTGGTGCTCCTTCTCATGCTCCTCATAAGCCTTCTGCGCTGCCTCTGCAAGCATGTCTAATTCAAGGTTAGTAACATTCTCCATTGCACCAAGAATCTTAGTTCCGTCAATATCATCCCAAGGAGTTGTGATAATATGTGCATTAGGATTAACACTCTTAATAAGCTCAATAGCTGTCTTTAACTTCTCTTCAGAAACATTCTGTGTTCTGCTTAAAATAACAGTTCCTGCATGCTCAATCTGGTTATTAAAGAATTCACCAAAATTCTTCATATATACCTTAACCTTAGATGCATCTGCAACTGTTGAAGCACTGTTAAGAACGATTTCATTCTCAATGTGAAGGTCTTTAACCGCTTTGATAACATCTGAAAGCTTGCCTACTCCTGAAGGCTCAATAATAATTCTGTCTGGATGATACTTATCAACAACCTCCTTAAGAGAAGTTCCGAAATCACCAACAAGTGAACAGCAGATGCATCCTGAATTCATCTCTCTTATCTCAACACCAGAATCTTTAAGGAATCCTCCATCAATACCGATTTCACCGAACTCATTCTCAATAAGAACTACCTGCTCTCCCTTTAAGGCTTCCTTTAAAAGCTTACTTATAAGAGTTGTTTTACCTGCTCCCAAAAAGCCTGAAATTATATCTACTTTAGTCATCTTAATCAACCTTTCTGCAGTATATGACTGCCCTTTTATCTCATATTTTCAATTATACACTTCTTGTCAATCCCTATTTGAAAAGAAAATGTAAAATTTTATTAAAAATATTTAATCAGACAGAGATTCCCATGCTCTGTCTTAATTCATCTGCCTTCTCGCCAATCTTTCTTAACCTGTGGTTTACACCCGATTTACCAACCGGGGGGTCTAACAGCTCACCTAATCCCTGAAGACTCATGTCAGGATTCTCGAGTCTTAAAAGAGCAACCTGCATCAGACTGTCACTTAAACTGTCAAGCCCGACAGTATCTCTTATAAGTTCAATATCCTTAATCTGCTTGACCGCCGCTTCAATTGTTTTGTTAAGATTAGCAGTCTCACAGTTTACCTTTCTGTTGACATCATTACTGATTCCCTTAAGAATCATGACATTGTAAAGATTCATCTGTGATACAACCGCTCCCATAAGATTAAGCGTATCAGTAATATTATTGCCTTCTTTCATATACACAACAAAACTGTTTTTTCTTACAATAACCTTGGCATCGAGTCCGAAAAAACGCAGCATATCCATAAGAATATCAGCGTCCTCCTCATATTTGCACACAATCTCATAGTGATAGAACTTGTTCGGGTCACTTATAGAACCTCGTTCCATAAAAGCTCCTCTTATAAATGCTTTCTTACAGCAGTCCATAGCTACAATTCTTGCGTCAACAAACACCGGTTCAATCTGTGTAAACCGGTCGTCGCACCATTTTAATGTCTGCAATATCTTAGCAACATCACTCTGTCTGGTTATCCTTATAATAGTTTCCTTGCCATTCTTAACCATTTTATTCGTATCAGCATCCATCTTAATGCTAAATATTCTCAATAACAGATCACTGAATTTCTCAACTGACAATTCGTTCTCTGTAACGAATTCCAGACATAATTCTCCATTATCTGTCTCGCTTACATTGCCAGACATTCCCATAAACGCAGCAAATTCCGCAATCTGGCAATGCCTCGCGGAATCTGTTTTCTTAACTAACTCTTCTTTTACTTCTGATGAAAATGACATACTTAACCTTTTCTCTTAGAATCTTTCTCAATATCTCTATGCTCAACCTTGCATCCATACTCAGTCCTGCTTATAAGCTTATAGATTTCATTAGCAAGAGTAACTGAACGATGCTTTCCTCCTGTACAGCCAATTGCAATAACAAGGCTGTTCTTTCCTTCCTTAACATAATTAGGCAGAAGGAACTTCAATAAATCATCTATCTTTTCCAGAAATTCTGTTGTCTCCGGAGCTTTCTTCACATAATCCTGTACAGGCTTATCATTACCGGTAAGGTGTTTAAGTTCTTCAATATAATATGGATTAGGCAGAAATCTCACATCAAACACAAGATCTGCGTCTGCAGGTATTCCATATTTGAAACCAAAAGAAAGAACTGTAACAAACAGATTCTTGAAATTCTTATCGTCAAAGAATATGCCCTCAAGCTCTGCCTTAAGTTCCCTTGTAAGCATCTGGCTTGTATCGATTATTACATCTGCTCTTTTCTTTAAGAACTTAAGCTCATCTCTTTCCAGCTTTATTACATTATCTATTCTGTCATGATCATCCATTGCAAGCGGATGTGTTCTTCGCGTTTCCTTGTATCGTTTTACAAGTACCTCATCACTTGATTCAAGAAACAGAATTGTATAGTTAAAATGCTTATTAAGCATATCATCAAGCACTGAATCCAGCTCAGCAAGTGCGTGACCACTTCTTATATCTACACCAATTGCTATGTTGCTATATCCGTCTTCTCCAGCATTGGCAAGCTCTGCAAACTTAGGAATCAGAGAGATTGGCATATTATCGACACAATAATATCCCTCATCTTCTAATACATTAAGTGCTGTAGATTTACCTGCACCTGACATACCTGTAACAATAATCATCTTCATCTTATCATCTTCTCTTTCTTATCTGTCCTTAATTACTGGTCTGTTTAATTATAACAAGCCTTAGAATCCAACCTTTACAACTTCCAGTTCCAGCCCGACACCGAACTTTTCCATAACTTCACTCTTAATATAATCCGTAAGCTCGCATACATCCTTCGCAGTTGCATCGCCCTTATTGACAACGAATCCGGCATGCTTCTCAGACACCTGTGCGCCACCTCTTGCACAACCCTTAAGACCTGCATCCTCAATAAGCTTTGCTGCAAAATATCCTTTCGGTCTTTTAAATGTGCTTCCGGCACTAGGATACTCAAGTGGCTGCTTCTGCCTTCTCTTAGCTGCCAGCTCTGATATATTATTTCTTATTATATCCGGTTCACCTTTTCTTAATTTCAAAGTTGCTTCAAGAACAATCATATTGCTTTTCGCTACAATACTTGTTCTGTATCCAAGCTCAAGTTCATCTGCTGAAAGCTCCCTGATAACACCTTCATCATCAATAACCTTTGCACTGACAAGAATATCCTTGAACTCCCCACCATAAGCACCTGCATTCATTCTTACAGCACCACCTATGCAACCCGGAATACCTGTTGCAAATTCAAATCCGGCAATTCCATTAGCAGCAAGCTGGTTGCCAAGTCTTGTAAGCTTCATACCTGCACTTGCTTTGACAAGCACTTCATCTGAATTATCCTGTGAATCCTGCAGAAACTCATAATCTGAAAAACCATCGCCAAGCTCAACTACAACTCCCCTGAAGCCTTCATCACTCACAAGAATATTACTGCCATTTCCAATAACAATATATTTAATGTCCGATTTTTTCAAAAATGCGATAACATCTGCTATCTGCTTTTCTGCCTGTGGTGTTACATAATAATCTGCAGCACCTCCGATTCTGAATGTAGTATGTGTCTTCATTAGTTCACCTGTTCTTACATTCCCGGCACCAAGCATTGATATTAATGCTTCTGATAACATTTTATTATCCATATAATCTCACTATCCTTAATACTAATTTCCAAGAATAAGCTTTGCTGCTCCATACATTCCTGCATCATTACCAAGAGCAGCCTTAACTATCTTAGTCTGTCTGCTCGCATGGAACACACATTCCTTATAATACTTATCAATAAGATTGATAAAATATTCCCCTGCGGCAGAAACTCCGCCACCAATTACAAATACCTCCGGGTCAACCATTCCCGCTGCACATGCAAGTCCTTTTCCAAGATACCTGCATACATACTCTGTTACCTGTATAGCAAGGGCATCTCCTCCCTTAGCCTCGTCAAATATAACCTTTGCCGATATGTATGGCACACTTCTTAAAGATGAAGGCATGTCACTTTCTGCAAGCATACGGTTAGCCGTTCTTACAATTCCAGTTGCAGAAGCAACCTGCTCAAGACATCCCTTCTTTCCACAGTTACAGCTCTCAGTCTCACCTTCAACAAGTGGAAGATGACCTATCTCACCTGCTGCACCGTTAAATCCATAAAGAGGCTTTCCATCAATAATAACTCCACCGCCTACACCGGTTCCAATCGTCACCATGACCATGCTGTTATATTCGCTTCCACCGCCTACCCAGAATTCTCCGAGTGCTGCCATATTGGCATCATTACCAATCTTAACAGGAATACCTGTAAGCTCAGACAGTGCATTGGCTGCATTAAATACTCCCCAGCCCAAGTTGATACATTTGTTGACAGTTCCATCTTCAAGACAGGCACCTGGAAGTCCCATTCCAATTCCTGCCACATCCTCTGTTGTCATATTCATATCTGCAAGAACGCCCTTGATATACTCACTTATATCAGGCAGAATCAGGCTTCCACCCTCATCCTTTCTTGTAGGAATCTCTTCCTTTCTTAACAGCTCACCTTCTTCAGAAAATGTACCACATTTGCAGGTTGTTCCTCCAACATCAATTCCAAATATAATCTTACTCATCGTCATCCTCCCCGCCTCTCATAAGATTTTCCTGTACTCTTCTGTATAATTCCTTCGCTGCATTATATCCCATCATCTTCTGTCTGTGGTTGACCGCTGCTGACTCAACAATTACAGCAAGATTACGTCCTGGTCTTACCGGTAGCGTATGGCACACAACCTTATTGCCAAGATATTCTATGTATTCTTCCTCAAGTCCAAGTCGGTCATACTCTCTGTCCTTGTTCCAGTCCTCAAGCTTGATAACCATATCTATTTCCTGAGTTTCCTTAACACTTTCAACACCGAAAAGTGTCTTGACATCAATAATACCAATGCCTCTAAGCTCTATAAAATACTTGGTAACTCCCGGTGCGCTTCCAACCAGAGTCTCGTCACTGACCTTTCTGATTTCAACCGCATCGTCAGTTACAAGACGATGTCCTCTCTTTATAAGTTCAAGCGCGGCCTCGCTCTTACCAATACCAGACTCACCTGTGATAAGTACACCTACACCATATACATCAACTAAAACACCATGGATTACGATACATGGTGCAAGCTGAACCTTCAGCCAGCGTATTACTTCTGCTGTAAATGAAGATGTTGCCTGGTCTGTCATAAGAAGAGGTATCTGATACTTAACCGCAAGTTCAATAATCTTAGGCTCTGGCTTTATACTCCTGCAGAATATAATACATGGAATATTACTTGACAAAAGCTGCATATATCTTTCATATCTCTCCTGCTCAGAAAGACTCGCAAGATAAGCATGCTCCACATTACCAATAATCTGTAATCTGTCATTATCAAACTGGTCATAAAAACCTGTAAGCTGCAAAGCCGGTCTGTTCACATCAGGCAGATTAAGCCAGATTCCTGACACATCTATCTGTGGTGTAAGATTAACAAGATTCATTTTCTGGATAACTTTAGATAACTTTACCCTCTCTTTACCATTATTCATATATTCTCTGCCTCCAAACTCATGTTTACGATTTCATATATCCTAAGTTTATCACAGACAAGCTCTAAATGCTATTATAAAAGTATTATCAATGAAAGAATTTGTATATATTCTCTGCCACATTTTCAGTAATACCATCAGCCTTCATAAGCTCATCCACTGATGCCTGCCGTATCTTTTCTATATCAAGAAAATGCTTCATAAGTGCCTTTCTTCTTACAGGTCCGATTCCTTCAATCGAATCAAGTACAGAAGATACCTGTGCCTTATCTCTTAAGCTTCTGTGATAAGTTATTGCAAATCTGTGTGCCTCATCCTGCACCCTTGTAATCAGCTTAAAGCCCTCGCTGTGCTTATCTATCGGTATCTCAATATTGTTATAATACAGACCTCTTGTGCTGTGGGTATCATCCTTTACCATACCGCACACAGGAATATTAAGTCCCAGTTCCTTAAGCACATCAAGTGCAATATTCACCTGGCCGCGTCCGCCATCCATCATAATAAGGTCTGGATATCTCGAAAATCCGTGACTATCCTCAAGTCCTTCCCGCTCACGCATACCCCTTGTAAAACGTCTTGTCAGAACCTCACGCATGCTCTTATAATCATCCGGTCCCTTTACTGTTCTTATCCTGAACTTGCGATAATCGTTCTTCTTTGGTTTTCCATCCTCGAAAACAACCATTGAACCAACACTTTCAACGCCATTTGTATTAGATATATCGTAAGCCTCTGCTCTGTGAAGTGTCCCAAGTCCAAGCCAGCCGGCAATCTCTTTCATAGCTCCTGTTGTCCTGCTCTCCTCACGCTTAATCTTCTCCGCATCCTGTGTAAGAACAAGCTGGGCATTCTTATATGCAAGCTCAACCATCTTTTCCTTGTCGCCCTTCTTAGGTGTGACAATACTTACCTTTCGACTCTTTCTTGCACTAAGCCACTGTGCTATTGTATCCGCATCCTCTATCTCGTACTGCACCATAATAATATTAGGTATAAATGGAGTTCCGCCGTAATACTGTTTCATAAATTCCGAAATTATGTCGCTCTTAGAGTCACCTTCAGCAACCTTCATATGAAAATGATCTCTTCCAAGAAGCTTACCCTGCCTGATAAAGAACACCTGCACAACTGCATCCTGACCATCACTTGCACAGGCAATTACATCTCTGTCATTAACATCATCTGCTGTAATCTTCTGCTTCTGTGCAACCTGCTTAACACTCATTAACAGGTCTCTGTATCTGGCAGCTTCCTCGTATTCCATCTTCTCAGACGCTTCCTGCATCTGCGTTGTAAGCCTGTCCATAATCTTCTTGTAATCACCGTTTAAGAAAGCTGTAACCTCATCAATTCTTCTTCTGTATTCCTCACCGCTTACATATCCCTGACACGGTGCATCGCACTGTCCGATATGGTAATTAAGGCATGGTCTGTCCCTGCCTTCATCTTTAGGCAGATTTCTGTTACATGTTCTTACCTTATACAACTTGCATAGAAGTTCAATAGTATCCTTGACTGCTGCCGCAGAAGTATAAGGACCGAAATACTTACCCGCTCCATGCTTCATTTTTCTTGCAAAAAGTACCCTTGGATACTCTTCACCAACGGTAATCTTAATAAAAGGATAGCTCTTGTCATCCTTTAGCATGGTATTATACTTAGGTCTGTGCTCCTTGATAAGATTACACTCCAAAACAAGCGCCTCAAGTTCAGAATCGGTGATAATATACTCAAAGTACTGAATATGCGACACCATCTGCACAATCTTGGCAGACTTATTCCTGCTGCTCTGGAAATACTGTCTTACACGATTCTTTAAAATCTTCGCCTTACCTATATATATTATGTTGTCCCACTTATCATGCATAATATAAACTCCCGGTTTTGCCGGGAGTTTCTTAAGCTCTTCTTCTAAATTAAACATACTATAAGCTTTCTTAATCCTCTGGCTTTCTTAAGTGCATAGCTTCGCACTTGTCTTATAGTACTTATTATCCCAGTTATATCAACTTTGTCAACACATTTTACATTGCCAAATCTAACCGCAAGGATTATCTGCACTGCTTTCTCAAGTCCCATATTCTTAAGATTCTCATTCTGTGCAGTTATTTCTATTATATATTCTTCATAATCCATTTCAGGTTCTCTCTTATATCCCAGACAAGCAAGAAGCTTTTCAAGATAAGAATACATTTTCATAAGCTTTACTTCATCTACTGAACTGCTTCTTAATAAATGTATTCTTGATACTATCCTGATTGCAGCCATTGCAATTAATATAAGAAACGCCAACATTGCTGTACATACAACAATCAGTACTGAATTAATATGTATCTCACCTGAGAAGCTGTCAGTATCAGAGACAGCTTCCTGCGCAGTACTTTCAGTACCCGGCTCATCTGTATCATCAACTGTCATATTTTCATCAACTGATGAATTACTATTGTCAGACTGGCTCTGTCTCTCACTTTCATCCTGTGTGGAACTTTGCTCAGTATCCTCAACTTCTCCATAGCCAGGTGTTGCATCAACAATAACCCATCCATATCCATCAATATATGCCTCAACCCATGCATGAGCTGCATTGTCGTAGACATCATATTTCATATACTTATTGCTCTGCCCGTCAGTATAATATGCGCCTGTATTGGTATTAACCGTATATCCTGCACAATACCTTGCCGGTATACCCGCACATCTTAATATAACTGCTGCCGAGGTAGCAAAATATGTACAATACCCTCTCTTGCTTTCTCTTAAGAAATACTCAACAACGCTCTTTCCCTCCGGCACTCTTCCTGGTTTAAGAGTATATGTATAATTATCTTTAAGATAAGATACTATTTTCTGTATATATTCAACCTTTTCATCTACTGTCTGTAAATTCCTCTTTCCAAACAGTTGTGCTACAACAATTCTGTCATCTTCAGATACATCAAGATACTGCCCGTGTGCATAGCTTTCATATGAATTAACGATAGCAGAGTTTCTGTATTTCTTCATAAGCTGCCCCATGCGGGAGTAATCCTCAAAGCTTCCCCGTGCTATACGGTAATCAAGTGACGAACCATATACATTGCCATCTTTACTTCTGAATGTCTGCTGATAATAGAAAAATCTGTCAGCAAGCAGTTGTTCGTCTTCATCAAGCGTATATATTTTTCGTTTCACAAGATTAAGTGCAAACTCGGACACAGCACTCTCATAAGAATACTGAGTTTCCCTTGTATCCGACCATCGCTGCCAGCTGTTATTTTTGAAATCCCTTCCCATAAATACCTTGGCATAGGCAATTCCGATATCAGACATTGTATTAAGCTCTCCTGCGTATACATTTCCATAGTAGACCTCGTCAACCTGTCCAACATCACCATTTCCTATTCCTACAGTCGCATTAACCTTCGCCTTATCATCCTCTGTCTCTGATTTATTTCCCTGAAGGTCTATGCCAAATCTGTCATAAACAACATCTGTTACCATATTTCTTGCATCATCAAAGAAAGAATTTCTCTTATATGTTTCCTGAGGAATAATAAATGTTAAAACTGCCGCTATAATTGCTGATATTATTACAGCCGTTTTGGCACCCTGGTTAGTTTTTATCTTCTTATTCCTTAGTGCCATTGAATCAAAGATAAAAAGAACACAGAAAATAATGCTTATGATATCAGGAACAATAACCGCCGCAATAAATACACTAAGCAGAGGCATAGTTATTGCCAGACTCACTAGCATATTAGGAAACACATTAACTTCCAAAGCTGCAAGGACTGCTATAATCATAACAACAACCACACATACGCATCTTACGGAAGCCGCACCAGCACTCTCTACCGTTAGTACATTACTGCTATCTACAGGTCCTGTAAAAGATGCCCTTGATATAAACACATTTATAAATGTTGTGATTCCATTAATAAAAGAGCCTATATTAATTACGAGATATACCACCGGCAAAACAGCCATTCCCATAATCCTTATAAGCCTTGCATTCTTTCCGTAACAGGACAGCATAAATGTATACACAACACTGAATATCAGTGAAACCAATCCAATAAATCCCATATCTGCAAGCGGATATGTAATCGTCTCTATTATGGATGCTGCACCAAATGTTCCAAGAAATGTCACTATTATTCTAAGTATTAAGTTGTCTGTATGTATAAGCTGTCCCTTTTTCATTAATACCCTCTTGTCACATTATTATCAATTCTCTGTAATTATCACTGGTTCAGTCGTAATCTCCAGCCTGTCATCTTCATATAATGCCTGACATGCTTTATTGACCGTACCTTCACCACAACGTATATCCATAACCACTTTAACGGCCGCTTTCAAACTGGCATTATCATAGAACGTAACTCTTACAATATCTGCTTTAGCCATATCCCACACTATATACTGTCCAGTCAGTCCAGCCTCTGCACATGCCAGCCCCTGCGACATCATCTCAGCATATATTCGGCTCATTCTTGAAAGACGCCATGACTTTTCTCCTCTCCAGTCCGTGTCAACAACGATGAATACCGTCTTATTAATGTTCGTGCTGTACTCTTTAACAATAAAGTCATTCTCTGCAAGTATACTGCTTCTCTTCCAATGGATATTCCTTGGACTGTCTCCATCCCTGTATTCTCTGAGTTCACTGACTTCATCAGATGCACTCTTTACATACACCTCATTCTCTTCATCATAATAAGCATTAGCTCTGTCTGCTTCCATATATCTGTCAGTTGTTTCCTCCGGCATAACAGATACTTTAGTAACTCCTGCAAATTGTTTCTTCTTTCCAAAAAGTCCAAGATAGTCACATATTTCTATGGATTCAACCCCCACACATATATTACCGCAGTAATCCGCAGAAATGTCCGTAATTCCAGCACTCTTTCTTATGCCCTGTTTTATAGGCACATTTATCATGAATTCATCACCCGTATGGCAATACATATATTTTATGGTTATGCTGCCATTAACAAAAGCCAGATTACATGCATTCTTCTTAACTATTCTTATCTTAATCCTGTTTCCCACCTGTACAACATTCTTATTGACCTGCAGGCTAAGCCCCAGGCTGACATCCGATATAGCATACATAATCCATGAAACAAGTGGTATTGCAATCATCAGGACAAGCAATATAAATATCTGGTATTCCACATAAAATATATTAACCCCGAAAACAACTGCCAGGCAGATAAAATACAAAATCCTTCTTTTAAGCATACTGCCACCCTTACTTATTCATCTCTGGAACCGGTACATTTCTTAATATCTCAGTAATCTCTTTTCTGGCTGCCTCCGTACCTGCAGCTCCATTAACATTAGTAACTATTCTGTGTGCAAATGTTTCAACAGCAATATTCTTAATATCTGATGGAAGAACATAATTATTACCGCGAAGAAATGCTTCCGCCTTTGCCATTGCAATTACTGCGATACTTCCTCTCGGTGAAACCCCCTGTATTATATTCTCCCTGCTTCTTGTCTTAGCTGCAATCTTAGCTACATATTCATATATAGAATCATCAACATAGATACCCGCAACTTCCTCACGAATTCCTTCTATATCACCTTTTTCAAGTACACATGCAGAAAACTGTGTATTCTTCCCGTTCTCAAGTCTGCTCTTCATAATTGCTACTTCATCCTCAATCTGTGGATATCCCATAGAAAGCTTTATCATGAATCTGTCGAGCTGTGACTCAGGAAGCTTCTGTGTTCCAATAGAACCAATAGGGTTCTGTGTTGCTATAACTACAAATGGGTCTGGAAGCTCATATGTATTACCATCAACAGTCACCTTAGACTCTTCCATTATCTGCAATAACGCTGACTGTGTCTTAGGTGATGTTCTGTTTATTTCATCAGCAAGAAGCAGGTTGCACATAGCCGCCCCCTGCTTGAATTCAAACTTGCCAGTCTGCCTGTTATACATCGAAAATCCCGTTATATCCGATGGCATAACATCTGGTGTAAACTGTATTCTGTTGTACTTAAGTCCGAGTGCATTTGCAAATGCATGTGCCATTGTTGTTTTACCAACTCCCGGAATATCATCTAATAATACATGTCCCCCTGCGATTATTGCCATATACACCTTGCATATAACATCATCTTTTCCAATGACAGACTTCCTTACCTCTCTTAAAACTGCTTTAGATTTCTTTAAGTAATAATTATTCTCGTTCATTTAATCCCCCAAAAGCACCAATTATTCTGTAGAAAGCGTCAGACTTCCATATACAGTATCCCCACTATAGAACTCAAGAGAATTATTCATAATATAACATGAAATCTTTATATTGCTATTAAGACCATTCTTATCAATATACGTCTGAATCACCTGTTTTAATGTATCAGCTGCCGCCTCATCCATTCCATCTAACTGTTTATCATTATACTTAATATCATAAGGAACATCAATATAAAGTACTACATTATTCCTTGTTGCAACATTGTCATTTCTTACAGAATATGTATATCCATACTCTGTTCTGTTCTCAATATTTATTGTTCCTTCACTCATAACATTAAGTTTCGAATATAACATTTCATAGCTGTTATAATCTTCAATTATCATATCACTTATCTGGCTCTGTTTAACTGTTGCTTCCTCCGCAGTACTCTCATGCATATCTGCCTCTGAACTGCTGGTTGCTAATGGCACAAGACTTGTCTTTCCCTGCTCTCCTCTGCCAACTGTCTGATAATTCTTTACCGCTATAACAAATACGACAATAGCTGCTATTGCTGCTACAGCCCCAATATACTTTCCGACTGGCAGGTGTTGTTTTACTGGTTTCAATTGTACTATCTTATCATTCGTATATGTAGACGACTTATCTTCTGTAGCATCAAACAGTTCAGACTTGTCAAGGATTTCATCTATCTGTATTCTGATTTTTTCCTTATCCGGATACTTAACCTTACTCAAGATAATCCCACTCCTTTCTTACTCTCTTAACCATTGCATAATACCTGCTCTTGACAGTGCTAAGATCAACCCCCTGATTAGCACTTATCTCGCCAAATGTATAACCTTCATACACTTTAAGCCTGAAGGTTTCCCATTCCTTATTCTGGTGATGACCATACATTTTCTCCATCTCCTCATAAGAAAGCTTCCCAAGCACACTCGTCTCCGTGCCAGCCCTCTCATCAGCAGGTTCCTGTATGGTATCATCCATAATCTGTGTAACAATACTCTCATGATACTGTCTGCTCCTGAAATAATCAGTGACCTTATTATCTGCAATCCTTGTAAGCCATGTCTTAAATGACGCCTTCTCTATATTGAAGCCCCCCAGCCCCTTCAACGCTGAAATAAATGTTTCCTGAGTAAGATCCATACTTAACTCCTCATCCTTCAGCTTAATATAAATGTGCTTATACACAGCCTTATAATATTGCGTAACCAGCTCGTCTGCTGCATCTCTGTCATTATTATTCAGGATTCTGCTTATCAAACTAAAATCACGGTTCTTTGACAGCAAACCCATCTACTCACCCCCGGTTGGTATGTACTGACGGAACATAAATCAAAGTCTTATGTCCCGTTCATATCTTTATACGGAATACTTTTCAAAAAAGTTTAAATAATTGTAACATTTTTCAAAAAAATTTGCATAAATTATGCCATTCCGTTTACTGTCTTGTATTTATACAGCATTTCTGCATGATTCTGCTCCTCAATCTGGATATCAGCAAGAATCTTTCTGATGGCTGTATCGGCAAAATTAAACACATTAGTATTATACTCTCCCGATACAAGTTTTTCAGAGCCAATACTGTCTGTTGCTAAAAATGCATCACTTTCCTTATCCTCTGACTTGCTCATCACATCATATGTTGCCTCAGGCTCATACTCTTTTCCCTCACAGTCGTTGCAGTCACATTCAGGAACTTTTCCCTCAAGAATCTGTCCTAATGTGTCATAATGCTTCTGCTCATTCTTCTCTAATGTAGAGAACAGCTCCTTTAACACAGGATCTTTAGCATCCTGTCCATACTTCTTGTACTTCTTGATACAGGTCTGCTCCTGAGTCTGTAAATCCTTAATCGTAGTCTTTTCTTTTTCATTCAATGCCATAATAAAAAGCCTCCTGATAATTAATACAACCGTATTATTACCAGAAGGCTTAACATTTATTCTTATATGTAATTATTAGAAGTCAACTTCTGTATCATAGTAGCAGCATGTAAGAAGCTTCTCCATCTCTTCCTGACTTGGCTGACGTGGATTAGAACCTGTACATGCATCAAGGATAGCATTGGCTGCGATGTCGTGTAACTTAGCCTTGAATTCTTCCTCTGATACAAATCCTGTCTCTGCTGGGAGACCACCCTCACCATAATTCTTGATGCAGTGAGGAATATTAAGGTCATCATTCATCTTTCTTAACATAGCGATAAGATTGTCAATCTTCTCATCCTGTGTATTGCCACCAAGATGTAAGAAATCAGCGATAAATGCATATCTCTTAGCTGCTGTCTCATCCTTGGCATTGAACTTGATAACCTTAGGAAGATACATAGCATTAGCTGCACCATGGATAATATGTCCACCTTCAAATGCTGCACCAGTCTTATGTGCCATTGAATGAACGATACCAAGTAATGCATTAGAGAATGCCATACCTGCAAGACACTGTGCATTATGCATTGAATCTCTTGCTGCCATATCTCCGTTGTATGATTTAACGAGGTTAGCCTGAATCATCTCCATAGCATGAAGTGCCAGTGGATCTGTGTAATCACAGTTAGCAGTTGATACATAAGCCTCAATTGCATGTGTCATGGCGTCCATACCTGTATGTGCTACAAGCTTAACCGGCATAGTCTCTGCAAGCTCAGGATCAACAATAGCAACATCAGGAGTAATCTCGAAATCTGCTATAGGATACTTAATACCTTTCTCATAATCTGTAATAATAGAGAATGCTGTTACCTCTGTAGCTGTTCCTGATGTAGATGAAACTGCACAGAAATGAGCTTTCTTACGAAGCTTAGGAAGACCGAATACCTTGCACATATCTTCAAATGTTGTATCAGGATATTCATACTTAATCCACATTGCCTTAGCAGCATCAATAGGAGAACCGCCGCCGATAGCAACAATCCAGTCTGGCTCGAACTCTGTCATAACAGCAGCGCCCTTCATAACAGTCTCAACTGATGGATCAGACTCGATACCCTCGAAAAGCTTAACTTCCATTCCTGCTTCCTTGAGGTAATCCTCTGCTTTCTGAAGGAAACCGTTACGCTTCATAGATCCGCCACCAACGCAGATGATAGCTTTCTTTCCTTCAAGTGTCTTGAGGGCTTCCAAAGAACCCTTTCCATGATACAAATCTCTTGGTAAAGTAAATCGAACCATAATAAAACCTCCGTACATAAATATTTGATTGTTAAATTATAAACAAACCCTATGCTCTTATTATATGCTTGCCCGTATAATAATTCAAGTAAATTTTATTATAATTTTTTGTAAATATTCCATGAACAATTATATATTTTTATTATCACTTACAATCCTGCCATCACTAATAGTAATTATCTTGTCATCTCACCACACAGCCTATTACCCTAAGGGGGTACTCTTACCGCTTTCCAAAGTTACCCGGTAAACCTACTATTTCATCAATTTTCACAATCTGGTAGGTCTTTTTTACATTGTCAGTTGGTTTATAATGCTTCTTTTCATCTTAAATACCTACTAAATATGTCACATCTCACACTTTAGTAGGTCTTTTCCTGATACATCTGTAATATTAGTCACATCTTGTCAGCTAAAAAACCTACTATTCTCGCATAAATCACAACTTTAGTAGGCAATTTTCTTTAGCAACCTTAATTCCCATCAAAATTTCTTCTCAAAAGACCTACTATTTCATCTCATTTAGCAGCATTAGTAGGCTTTTTACCAACTTATGCACTGGTTTCATATGCTATTTGACACTGCCAGAATGCGAAAAGCATTTCAAAAAAGTTTTTATATTCAACTACAAGTTTCTCTCAAACAACACATAATTGTCTGCTGTTCCAGTCTGAATCTTATAATAACAAGTCTCCTCTGTTCCATCATCATATATAACTTCTGCCTCTATAAGTATGGCGTTAAGCATGTCATTTCTTTCCCTGCGTACCGTATCTGGTGATTGTTTATTCATATACCATGAGTGTGTACTTGTTGGAAATTCCATATACAATATTAAATCCAGTTCTTCCTGCTCTGCTCCCGATATCTTTTTACTTTGCGTCTTAATAACCTTTTTATCAAGGAATTCCTTAAGCTGCACCTCTCTCTTTTCAAACTGCACACGTGCATTATACGCAGTGTATTCTATAAACTTTACAGACTCTTTATCATACAGCACTGGCCACGAAAATCCCATTATATAAAGATATGATGTATCTGTGTCATGTACATCCTGTTCTACAGACCTGCTGTTTATCTTGAATTCACCCACTTGTGCCCAGTCTCCATATGTATCTTCTTTTTCGGGATACTCCACCTCCTGTCTGGCTAAACGGCTGCTTTCACTTGCTGTCTTGTCACTCTCCTGTACTTCTTTATTCTTACATCCAACTGATACACAGCCACATATAATCATCATCATTATCACAAACTGTTTAATTCTCATACATCCCCCTCACATAATAATACATAATATAGCAGTATTAATAACTATAATCAGAGGTATTCCTTTCCCCGAATTCTTTTTAAAAATGTGCCTTGAAGCGAATACTGTTTCAAGTCCGACTGCTACTGCGAATAGTATCTCCTCTGCCATCAGAATAAGCATATACTGGCTTATCGTTATATTCCTGAATACCTTTGCTGTATTCATATAAGTAAGGCTTATAAGCGGTGCATTAATATATGGCATACCATAAGCCTTATACATTATTATCATTTCGATTATATACAGTAAAAATGCACTTACCCCCACCAATATGCATACAGCAGCTGCCTTAACTGTATGTTCCCATCTTCTCCCTTTCTTAGACGAGCCAATAAGCATATTCATTCCGTTCTTATATTCCACTGAGTTTTCAGTCTCTGCAATAAGAACAACTCCAAATCCTAGTATAATATATATAAGCAGTTTTCTCGTTGTTCCTTTACTGCCAAATATCTGGTCGTATCCCCGTTGTGACATAACATACGCATCTATTCCGTACTGCTCTTTTATCTGTGAAACATATTCAATCTGCTGCATATATTCGCTCATGTTATCAAGCAGTCTCTCAGCATCCATGAGGTTGTACACATATCTGCTTACATCATCCTCACTAAGTTCTCCCCGCTCATACTGTTCTCTTGCAGTATCCAGCTTTGCCTGTGCCTCATAAACATCATTTTGTCTCTGCTCTATAAGACTGGTAAATCCACTGTAATCCCTGCCACCATACTGCTGATAATATTCATCACGCTTTTTTTCATCTTCAGAATATGCTATTTTCTGGTTATTACATATAAATATTGTTATAAACACAACAACACATATTACAATCCAGCCTCTTGCTGTTATTAAAAATTTGTACATTTCTTTCCAGAAATGCGGAATTCTGGACAAAATCCTTTGAACTACATGTCCGATTTTTTCAATCATTTTCCCTATAAAGCCAGCACTTCTTCCCGGACGGATAACCTTTCCAAGTAACGCAAGAAATATTGCTGATATTACAGCTATAATAATACACACCATGCACAGCACATTTACCATGCTCACAGGAACACCTGCTATCATGATATTATCATACTTCCTAAGTATATTGCTTACATTCATCACATTTATTATATTAATCTTCTTGAAAATTCTTAATCTGCCCTGCATTGATATATTCTGGTATGCAAATGCTTCCGCTCCGGCAATTATACCCACCAGCACAATTGAACTGATTCTTTTCCTGCATAACGCAAATACGAGTGATATAACAAGCACTATTGCAATAACTATCAAAGATATAATCATATATCTTATAAAAAGATATGTCATTACGCTTATCGGATAAGTGAAATTATTATACCCTTTCAGACACTGTACAGGTGCTGTAAGGGAATCCCAGCCACCATACACCACAAGCATAGAGACAAGACCGCATAACTGCATAGTCAGTGATACAAATAAAGCACCCAATCCGACTGCAGCAATGTCCTTAACTGCAATTCTCATTCTTCCATTGACAGCAGTATAGATAATCTGCCACATTCCATTATCCCTGTATTCATAAATGATATAAATAATATATATCATCAACGCAAGAACAATATAGATAGAAATATCATTCTTCAGAAACTGCTCAACTGCCCTGCTGTTTAATTCCCTAACCTGTACATTTTCAATCCTTTTATAATCATTTTCCGTTTTATTGATATTGGCTATTGATTCTGATGTACCGAACACACTGAATTTTTTCATATTCGAGGCATTTGTAATAACTGCTTTAACACTTTCTGTATATCCATCAATATAATCAGACTTTTCCTTGTATTCCTTTGCAAGTCTCTTAAATATTCTTCTATCATCCTGTGCCAGTTCGTCAGCATGCTGCTGTATCTGTTCATCTGTATGCCCATTAATCAGCCAGTTGTACTCTCTTACTTTAATCTTATAATTATCTATTCCACAGTCTGAAAAGTCCCCTGCAAAAACAGCCACGACACATATACATGCCGCAGCCAGAATTAGCAATATTGTTTTTCTATTAAGCAGTCTCCCCAGTTCTTTCATCTACCTAAGTTCCTTAATATCCCCTTTTTCAATGTTACTCTTATCAATATATACAATTTTGTTATTCACAAATGAGAACATAAACATTCTCCTGCTATCCCCATGCATAATTGAAAATATCTTTTCCTCGTCTGGAATCGTTCTCTTTGCTGCAAGCTTTCCATCTCTGTCTAACTGATATAATGTATAATCAAGTGAACTGCTCTGTTTGTTAAAATACATTGCCATATTCTTATATCCTCCATCATCCATCCAGATATAATTTCCGTCAAATGTTATATAAAAATATCCTGTATCATTATCACTTTCATATATGCTTTCTGACTTACCGCTGCCAAGATCATATTCATATATTATTCCATCTCCAAGCCCACTGTAATACAGCTTGTTATTGTCTGCATCTATACAGTAACTATACACATTCTTGTCAAGCAGACATTCAGTATCTTCCCCTGTAATTCTGAATATTCCTTTTCCTTCCAATGAATATAATCCCTTATCATCTTTTGAAACAGATGTCTTTAAAAAAAATGTGTCACTGCCATATGTTTTAAGTGAATTAATTCCTATACCATATCCCGTTTCTTCATATATTTTATCGCTCGAACCCGTATCAAGATTAAATCTGTACAGCCTTACTGTTACATTACCTTCTATATCTCCCGTTATCTCTTGAGATACATATGCATATCCATCATTGAAGCACATTGACACACTATCCTGTCCACTCAGGATGCATATACTTCCAAGGTCTGTTCTCTGTGTTCCGTCAGCACTTATCTGTACAAGATTTCCCTTGGAACTTATCATATATATGTACGAATTATAGTAATACAACTCACTTTTAAACTCACTTCCTGAAATATATGCCATGCACTCTTCTCCATCATGCCCACATTGTGGTTTATTACATAACACAATGCTTTCTTCCGACTTATCATCATAAAACATAAGATTATCATCTGATGCGCTACATTTATCAAGATAATAATATCCTGTGTCACATCTTGCCACCGTATGCATGCTTTCAGAAAAGTATGACTGCGTATTATCAAGCTTATCGCTTCCCACGGTTATCGTATTACCTGTTTTCCCCTTACATGACACAATCAAAACTGACATTACAACCATTAATCCTGCTGCTATTCTTCTCATTGTAATCCCCCCGAATCTACAATATTGGTATCTCTTATTTATATACGGATTTTCTTTCAAAAAAGTTTTAATTATCCCCAACAATCTTCCCATCGCTTATAGTAATTATCCTGTCCGTCACCTTCGCAATCCCTTCGTCATGCGTAACGATTATAACAGTCTTTCCAGACTTATTAATCTCCTTAAGAAGCTCTAACACCTCATGTCCTGTCTTCTGGTCAAGCGCTCCTGTCGGTTCATCAGCAAGTATGATATCCGCATTAGTAACCAAAGCCCTTGCTATTGCAACTCTCTGCTGCTGTCCGCCTGACATCTTTCCCGGAAGCTTATTTCTTTCCGATAATATTCCAAGATGTTCCATCT